>CABDXO010000787.1_pt1 | contig 28959 bp, 19 predicted proteins | sample 3421281 | NCBI WGS metagenome assembly CABDXO01 (sample SAMEA5534326, study PRJEB31848) | metagenome | biome: tundra; feature: field; material: soil | place: USA | collected 2013-05 | depth 0.15 m
GGGCTCGCCGTCAAATTGATGCGAAAGTCGCCGCGCTTCCAGCATGGCCTGCGCGTGAATGCGGGCCGCTTGCGAAAGTCCTGCGTCCATCGTGAGCGGAGGCGCTCCGGTTTGCTGGCGCGACTGGTTGGCTAATACAAGCAACTGCTGTTCAGTCTGAAGATCATCGTCAAATGGAATGTCGGGAGCCTTAGCGACGGCGGGCTTCAGAGTGGCTTGCTGGGCTGGTTGGCCTGCGGCTCGGGGTCCTTCTGCCGGGGAAGCCATCAAGCGATTCGCAGGCTGTACAGTGGCGGCGCCCACGCTGAGCAGGAACGCTAACAACAATCTGGTGGCTCTATCCATCTATCTGGCCTGTCCAACGAGATCCTGGGAGGGATCGAGTTTCAGCTCAAACTACTTATCGGCTCAAGAGGTGCTCAGACTTAATTTGCTGCTGGTGCTAGGCTAGAAGCCGGACCTGAGGGCGAGAAGTTACCTGTGTCTATGGAACTAGGGATCAGTGGGGGCATTGGCCTGTTGTTTGGCGTCCTGCTTGGCTGGCTGGCGGTGCGTTCGCGCACAGCCGCGCTACAGGCCCGTTTGTCATTGACAGAGAAGGAATTAGCGGCTGCAAAGGCCGATCTGGCGCGGCTTTTGCAGGATCAGCGCAACCTGGTGGAGAGCCGCGCCAGATTAGAATCCGCTCTGGAATCGGAACGAAAGGCCAGCAACGAGAAGATCGAATTGCTGACGAAAGCTGGCGATCGCGCCGCCGCAGACTTGCAAAACGCCTTCAAAGCCCTGGCCGCGGATGCCCTGCAGAGCAATAGTTCTTCGTTCTTACAGATCGCGCAGGAAACGCTGAAGCGTTTTCAGAGCGAGGCCAAAGGCGATCTCGACGCCCGTCAGAAAGCGGTCGCCGATCTCGTCACGCCGGTGCGCGAGTCGCTGAGCAAGGTTGACGCGCAGATTCAGCAGATGGAAGTCGCGCGCGGCGAGGCGTATGGCGATCTCAAGGCCCAGGTTCAATCCCTGATCACCACGCAAAAAGAATTGCAATCGGAAACCGGCAATCTGGTGCGTGCCCTGCGTACTCCGAACGTGCGCGGACGCTGGGGCGAAATCCAACTGCGGCGCGTGGTCGAGATTGCGGGAATGCTGTCCTATTGCGACTTCGCCGAACAGGAAACGGTGACCAGCGAAAGCGGCCGTCTCCGCCCCGATCTGGTCGTGAAGTTGCCCGGTGGCAAACACGTCGTGGTCGACGCGAAAACGCCTCTGCAAGCTTTCCTTGACGCCTTCGAAACCACCGATGAAGAAGTGCGGCGTTCCTGCCTCGCCAATCACGCGCGCCAAGTGCGCGACCACATGAAGACGCTGAGCGGCAAGAATTATTGGGAGCAATTCGAGGCCACGCCGGAGTTCGTGGTGATGTTCCTCCCGGGCGAAACATTTTTCAGCGCCGCGCTGGAGCAGGATCCCGGCCTGATCGAACAGGGCGTTATGCAGCGCGTGATTCCGGCATCGCCAACCACATTAATCGCGCTGCTGAAGGCCGTCGCCTATGGATGGAACCAGGAGAAACTGGCGCGCAACGCGCAACAGATCAGCGTTCTAGGCAAAGAACTGCACGACCGCCTGCGAAAACTCGCAGGACACATCACCGGCGTCGGCACCAACCTGGACCGCGCCGTCGAAGCTTACAACCAGGCCGTCGGATCGCTGGAGAACCGCGTGCTCGTTTCGGCGCGGAAATTCGCGGAGTTGGGAGCTGCCGTGGCGGAAGACATTCCGGAACTGGAGCCCATCGAGACCACCGCGCGCGCCCTGTCGTTTGAGTGGGATGAGGAAGACGCTCTGCCGGAACCCACGAAGAAGGATGAGCGCAAGGTGGGGTAAAGTTTTGCCTTAGCCTCGCGATGACGCGGGGCCGGCTGTTCCACGAGACTGGACGTCGCAATGCGATCTGGCACGCACAACGCTTTCGTATTTCCGTAACTCGGGTCGCTGGTAATTTCCTCTGTCCCAACCGAGTCGGAGGCGGCTATGCACTGTTTCCTGAAACGCGTTTCAAGCTGCATCCTTTACTTCTCGCTTGCGGCCTGTTGGTTCGTCGCGGCGTGTTACGCCCCGGTCATTACCATCGACCACGGCCCGAATGCTCCGCAGCAGCTTTCGAAACCCTACGTCATCCTGGTTTCACTCGATGGCTTCCGCTACGACTATGCGAAGCGTTACCACGCCGAGCATCTGCTCGCCCTTGCCGCCGAAGGCGCGAGCGCGCCGGAGGGAATGCTGCCCGCATATCCTTCGATCACATTTCCCAACCACTACACGATCGTCACCGGGCTGTACCCCGAGCATCACGGCATCGTGGCGAACAGCTTTTATGATCCGGGTCGGAAAGAGACTTACAGCTATCACGATTCCAAGTCTGTCACGGATGGCACATGGTATGGCGGTACTCCGCTGTGGGTTCTCGCAGAGCAGCAGGGCATGCGGTCCGCTTCTTTCTTCTGGGTCGGTTCAGAAGCAGATATTCAGGGAGTTCGTCCCACCTACTACCTCAAGTTCGATGGCACCTTTCCCAACCAAAAGCGGGTCGAACAAGTCCTGGCCTGGCTCCGTCTTCCAGCGGAGAAGCGTCCGCACATGATCACGCTGTATTTCTCTGACACGGACACTGCCGGGCACCGCTTTGGGCCCGACAGTTCGCAAGTCGCCGACGCAGTGCACGAACTCGACCGTGAGATCGGGAAGCTGATGGATGGCATCAAGGAATCGAAGCTGCCGGTAGATTTAATTGTGCTGGCCGACCACGGGATGGCAGAACTGAAAGGAGCGCCAATCGACCTTGATCACTACGGTTTGAACCCCTCGTCATTTGCCCCGATCGTGGGCCTGGCGTTGTACCCCAAGTCCGACGCCGATGCGCAGAAAGCTTATGAAGCAATGCGAGGAAAGAGCGACAAGTTTGCGGTCTATCGCCGCGCGCAAGTGCCCGCCTATCTCCACTTTGACAGCAATGCGCGCGAGGGCGACCCCGTTGTCGTCGCGAACGGCCCTTACTTCATCACCGTGGCCGCAAATCTCAGCGGTCCGGAGCATGCTCCTGTAGGAGCACACGGATTCGACGCCACCCGCATGCCAGAAATGAAGGCCCTTTTCGTTGCCGCTGGGCCCGACATTCGGCCGGGAGTTGTTCTGGAGCCGTTTGAGAACGTAGACGTGTATCCGCTGGTCGCCAAGATTCTGGGCCTAGACATCACGAACCTGAAGACCGGTCCGATCGATGGCCAACTCAGCGGGCTCGAAGGAGTTCTCCAAACAAAGTAGGGGGACGGAGCGCGTTTGAGCGCCAGAAACGCGGCCAAGAGTGTTAATCTTTCGAACTCCAGACCCCGCGTTTTCTCCAATATCCCGTAGCGCCTGTGGATCGTCCCATTTTCCAGCCAGATCCCGAATCCATCAAACGAAGTAGCCGTCCCTAACTCCAAGAATCTCAATAGTGAGGAGATACGGAATCCCACAGAAACATCCAAAAATGCATAGTAGCTGTTCGAAAATGCATCTATAATTTTGGAAGTAGTGTTATTTGTGGGACTTAGCGTCTCAGAAATGAGGCTCGACGTGGCAGCGAAGTTGCTCATTGAGGATCAATGGGATGTCGCTCCCACGCCTCCACAGCCTCCTAAGGGTCCGGGGCCAGTACCAAAAACCATGAATCGGGAAAGCCAAGCTCGATTTGTCGCCGTCCTGTTGTTTCTGCTGACCGTGGCTGCGGTGGTCTTTGCCGGCTTCAATTTTCAGAAGGAACGCGACTCTGCCGTTCCCGACGATGGCGTCTGGTGGGTGGAGCACGACGGCCGCTTGGTGGCCGACCGCGTCGATCCCGCAGGACCTGGAGCGAAAGCCGGCATCAAGCCCGAAGATCAGTTGGTTTCCGTCAATGGTCAGGAAATTAAAAGCACTCCAGGATTGGTGCGCCAGCTCTACAACACTGGCGTGTGGTCCAAGGCTACCTACTCGCTGATCCGCCAGTCAGTCACGCTGGATTCCAACGTCATCCTGATTCCCGCGGATCGATCCCTGAATAATTGGCTGCGCCTGATTGCCTTGATTTATCTGGGTATCGGCATCTACGTTTTGCTGCGTCGCTGGACCGCACCCGGCTCCACGCACTTCTACGTTTTTTGCCTTATATCTTTCATCGCATATTCGTTCAAGTACACCGGCAAGCTGAACGACTTCGATTGGACGATCTACTGGAGCAACATCGTCGCCTGGGTCTTGCAGCCCGCCCTGTTCCTGCACTTCGTGCTGACATTCCCCGAGAAGAGGCAATTCGTTCGTCAGCGCCCCTGGCTGCTGGCCTTGGCATACTTGCCCGGCGCCGCGCTTCTGGGAAGGCACATCATGGCCTTGCGCCTGGCGCAGGCGAGTGGGCACCTGCGCTGGGATATGGACCGCCAGGAAATGGCTTACGGAGCGGTGCTGTTTGTCGCCGCGGCTGCGGTCCTTTGGTACAGCTACCGTCTGGCGAGCACGACAATCCTCCGCCAGCAGCTGAAATGGGTAACGCGGGGCACCATTCTCGCCATTGTTCCTTACACCCTGTTCTACGTCGTTCCCTACCTGATGGGTTCGCTTCCTGCCACGGGGATGAAGTTGTCGGTGCTGTCGCTGGGGTTGCTTCCGCTTACCTTCGGCTACGCCATCTTCCGCTACCGCCTGATGGACGTTGACCTGATCTTCAAGCGTGGCGTGGTTTACACCCTGGCCGCCGCGGCTGTCGTGGGAATGTATTTTGGGCTGGTCGCGGGAGTCGCCACGCTGGTCCAGATGCGGCAGCCGGGCACGGGACGGATGGGCCTGATCCTGGCAGTGGTCGTAACCGCGCTGCTGTTTGATCCGGTGCGCAAGTGGATTCAGGACCGCGTCGACCAGTTCTTCTACCGCACCGTGTATGACTACCGGCGAACGTTGATTGAATTTGGCCGTGAGCTGGGTTCTGAAACGGATTTGACCGCGCTGCTGTCCTCAGTATCGGACCGCCTGTCGCGCACCCTGGCCGTGGACCGCATCGCGATCTTCTTGCGCGCTGGCGAAGAGGCCGATCAATTCGTCCTCTCCAAGTCCGTTGGTATGAATCCCATCGGTAAGCTAGACCTGACATTCCTGAGCGCGCCCCGCCCCGAGCCCGCAGGACACATGTTCTTCGAGAACACGCACCAGGTGCCGCGCGAAACCGCGGGATCACAGGATGCCATTGCCCGCCTCGAGCTGAACTACTACATCCCCTGCCGCGCGCAGCAAAAAACCGTCGCCGTGCTGGGCTTGGGAAAGACAACCAAGGGCGACTACCTCTCCAGCGAAGACATGGAGTTGCTCGAGACCCTCGGCGGCTATCTCGGCATCGCCATCCAGAACAGCCGGCTCTACGCTTCGCTGCAGCAGAAGGCGGCGGAGTACGAGCGCCTCAAGGACTTCAACGAAAACATCGTGGAATCCATCAACGTCGGCGTCATGGCGCTCGACATGGAAGACCGCATCGAGAGCTGGAACGCGCAGATGGAAGTGATGTATGCGCTACCGCGGTGGCAGACCCTCACGCAACCCGTGCAGAGCGTCTTCCCGCCGGAGTTCGTCGAGGAGTTCTACCGCGTACGGCAGAACGCCGGCATTAACAACCTGTACAAGTTCCGTCTGCAGACTCCGGCGGGTGAGACGCGAACGGTCAATGTGGCCATTGCACCGCTGGTGACGCGCACGTTCCAGGTGATCGGGCGCCTGGTCATCATGGATGACATCACCGAACGCGTGGAGCTCGAGAGCCAGCTTTCGCAAGCTGACAAACTCTCATCCATCGGTCTGCTGGCAGCCGGTGTGGCGCACGAGGTGAACACGCCTCTGGCCGTGATTTCGTCGTACACCCAAATGCTCGCCAAGCAACTGCAGGGCGATCCCCAGAAGTCGGGATTGCTCGAGAAGATCACGCGGCAAACCTTCCGCGCTTCGGAAATCGTCAGTAACCTGCTGAACTTCTCGCGCACCAGCGGAACCGAATTCGCCGATGTCGACATTAACAAGGTCATCACCGACACGCTCGCACTTCTCGAGCACCAGTTCAAAATTGCCAAGGTTCAAGTGCACTCGGAGTTGACCACAGGAATTTCCGCCATCCAGGGAAATCCCGGAAGACTGCAGCAGGTCTTCCTCAACCTGTTCCTCAACGCCAAGGACGCCATGCCGGGAGGCGGCACGCTGAACGTGGCCACCACCAATGGCGACATGGTCAGCGTACGAGTGTCCGACACCGGATCGGGCATCGCACCCGAACATATCCAACGCATATACGATCCCTTCTTCACGACCAAGACGGCCCCCAAAGAGGGTCAAAAGCGTGGCACCGGCCTGGGACTTTCGGTCACCTACGGCATCATCCAGGAGCATGCCGGCAAAATACGCGTAGAAAGTAATCCGGGGGCCGGGACGACCTTTGCCCTGGACTTTCCCCTGAGCAGGAAGGCAGTTCATGTCTGAAGCAGCAGTCATCGCGCGCGGAACGATGAACGGCGATCCTTCGCCAACCGGTTCAGTGCTCATCATTGACGATGAGGCCGAGATTCGCGAGTCTTTGCAGACTCTGCTCGAGATGGAAGGGTTCGAAGTCGAGACCGCAGTCACCGGGGAAGACGGCCTCTCGCAAATGGCGGACCACCCGTTTGATTTGGTGCTGCTCGATCTGACTCTACCCGGCCGCAATGGGATGGAAATTCTTTCCGAGATTCGTTCCCACGACTCGCGTCTGCCCGTCATTATGATTACCGCCTATGGCACGGTCGAAAACGCCGTGCGCGCCATGCAGTCGGGCGCTGCAAATTTCGTGCAGAAGCCGTGGGACAACGAAAAACTTCTCGCCGATGTGCGCGCCGCAGTCGGCTGGCGCCGGGCGGAAGAAGAAAATGTCCAGCTCAAGCGCGCTCTCAAGCAACGCTACAACTTCGAAAATATCGTGGGCAAAAGCGAGCCCATGTTGAAGATTTTCGATCTGGTCGCGCAGGTGGCCAACAGCCGCTCCACCGTGCTGTTGCAGGGCGAGAGCGGCACCGGCAAAGAAGTAATCGCAAAAGCCATCCACCTGAACTCTCCGCGCCGCGACAGACCCTTCGTTCCAGTCAACACCGGCTCCATGCCCACAGATTTGCTGGAGTCCACGCTCTTCGGCCACCTCAAGGGAGCGTTCACCAGCGCCATCGCTTCGAAAAAGGGCTTGTTCGAGGTGGCGGACAAAGGCACGCTGTTTCTCGACGAAATCGCCACCATGGGTCTGGAGACGCAGGCCAAGATCCTGCGCGTACTGCAGGACCGCCGGTTCATGCACTTGGGCGGAATTCAGGAAATTCAGGTGGATGTGCGCATCATCGCTGCCACCAACATCGACTTGCGCCATATGGTGCGCGAAGGCCGGTTCCGCGAAGACCTCTTTTATCGCCTGAACGTCATCACCGTCGAACTTCCCCCGCTGCGCCAGCGCAAGGAAGACATTCCGCTGCTGGTGGAATTTTTCCTGAAGAAGTACGCCGAAGAGAATGGCCGCCCCGCGCCGCGCATCACTCCCGAAGCGCTGCGTCCGCTGATGGCCTACTCCTGGCCGGGCAACGTGCGTGAACTGGAAAATGTCATTGAACGCGCCGTCGTGCTCTCTTCCGGGCCGGAGATCAGTATGGACCTGCTTCCCGACTCCATGATGGGACGCGGTTCTTCGCTCACCCTGCACGACCCACCGTCGGACGCATCGTTATTTGAAATTGTGGAAGACGTCGAGCGCCGCGTCATCACCGACATGCTCGAACGCTGCAACTGGAACCAAACCGAGGCCGCCGAGCGCTTCCACGTCCCGCTCTCCACACTCAACCAGAAAATCCGCCGCCTGAATATCGAAATCAAAAAGAAGGGCCGAGGATAGAAGTAGCTCTCAGCTCTCAGCTCTCAGCTCTCAGCTCTCAGCTCTCAGCTCTCAGCTCTCAGCTCTCAGCTCTCAGCCAGACTCAACTCCCGCCGCGTCGTTCGATCAACGTGTGGCCATCTACGCCTTGGCTGATAGCTGACGGCAGATAGCTGACAGCTTTCTCTGTTATAGTTCGGTCAAGCCAGTACTTCGCGCGCGCGACGTCCCGGCCCTTCCGAATCGCATGGAACTAACCTCGCCCACGCAGTTCGCCAAGCAGAAAGTCCTGGCGGTTCAGGATTACACCGTGATGACGGCGCGGTCGGTGGCTAACCTGTTTCGCAAACCTGTCTATTTCGCGGATATGGTCCAGCAGGCTGACCTGATCGGTGTGGGATCCCTGCCCATCGTCGTCCTGACGGGTTTCTTCACGGGCGCAGTGCTGGCGGTGCAGAGCGCGAACACGTTGCAGCGATTCGGTTCGATCACACTAATCGGCCAGTTGGTGTCGCTCTCCATGGTGCGCGAATTGGGCCCAGTGCTCACCGGCTTGATGGTCGCGGGGCGAAACGCATCAGGGATGGCCAGTGAACTCGGGTCCATGGTGGTGACCGAGCAGATCGACGCCATGCGCGCCTTGGGCACGGATCCCATGAAAAAGCTGGTTGCGCCCCGCGTCGTCTCCACGGTTTTCATGTTGTTTTTCCTGACCATCCTCTCGGACTTCGTCGGCCTGGCCGGCGGATTGTTTGTATCCAAAATTCTTCTGAACCTCGACTCCCGCCAGTACTGGAGCAACGCCTGGCAGGCGCTGGTGTTTCAGGATGTCTTCATGGGGTTGGTCAAGCCGCTCCTGTTCGGCTTCATCATCGCCACCGTGGGTTGCTTCTATGGAATGACGGCCCGCGGAGGCACGCAAGGAGTAGGCCGGGCCACCACGCAGGCCGTAGTGGCCGCCTCGGTTTTGATCGTCGTGGTCGACCTGTTTGTCACGCAATTCCTGATGAACGTGTTGTCGTATAACTAGCCGCATGTCCGCACCAACCTTGCCTCTCGACTCCGCCTCCACCACAAGCCAGGAATCGTCCCCCCACGCCATCGAATTCCAGGATGTGCATCTTGAGTTCGAGGAGAATCAGGTGTTGCGCGGAGTATCGTTTTGTCTGCCGTTCGGTGAGACGAAAGCCTTGTTCGGCGTAGCGGGATCCGGCAAGAGTACGATCCTGAAACTTGCCTTGGGGCTGCTCAAGCCCGACTCCGGCCGAATCCTGGTGCTGGGCAACGACGTGACCCAGAAGCGCGAGCAAGATCTATTCGCTCTGCGCGCCAAAATCGGGATGGTGTTTCAGGAAGGCGCTCTATTCGACTCGCTCACCGTGCGCGAGAACGTAGGCTACCGACTGATCGAGGAACATGGCTTTTATGACCCCGACATCGAAGCCCGCGTGCGGGAGTCGCTCCGCTTTGTCGAGTTGGAACATACCATCGATAAGTTTCCTTCCGAGCTTTCTGGGGGCATGCGGCGCCGCGTGGCCATCGCGCGGGCCATTATTACCGCGCCGGAAGTGCTCCTCTACGACTCGCCCACCGGCGGTCTCGATCCGGTCACTTCCAACACAATCATCGAACTGATCATGAAGCAGCGCGACGTCTATAAGACCAGTTCGCTGCTCGTGAGTCATCACCTGCAGGACGCCTTCACCATGGCCACGCACCAGTTCGACAACCAGACCAACCAGATGCGCTCCCTTCCGCGCGGGCAATTTTGTGACGTGCCCATGAGTTTTCTGATGCTCCGCGATGGCAAAGTCATCTTCGACGGTGACGTTCGCGAACTGACGCACAGCAAAGACGAGTACATCCAGGAATACATCTCGTAGGGAAATTGAGAAATTGGGTAATTTAGTAATTAAGTAAATTAAGTGCCGAGGTTGGTTTTCAACCGCTCAATTACTGAATTCACCAATTTTCCAATTCCCGACGCTTATTTCGGCGCCGCCAGGTTCTTCCCTGCCTGCAGGAAGGCGTCCACGTTGCTCTTATCGATCAGGCCCGAACCCGTATCTACGAAGCTCGGAATCGGCGCAAAGCTGTCCTTCGACCAGTCCGCGTCCAAAGCCGACGGCTTGTGATGATACAGAGTGTCGAGCATCTGCATGCCGACGAAGGCCATGGTGTAGGGTTTCTGCGCGATGGTGGCCGCAATCACGCCCTTCTGGATCCAGTCGAGGGTCTCCGGATCAGTGTCCATCGCGATCACTACTTTTCCCGTCACGTGATAGCTGTTGAGCACGCCCGCTACTTCTTTGCCCGATTGCGCTTCCAGACATACAAAGCCGTCGACCTTGTCGCGCTCCTTGCCTACAATCTGCGTGGTCGTATCGAATGCGATGCGGGGATCGCCCTGGATATCGACCACACGAGTAATCTTGATCCCCGGAGTCCGGGCCAGCGACTCTTTGTAGCCGCGCAGCCGTTCCTGCAGATTCGACTGATCCGGCATGGTGAAGACCACGACATTCCCTTTGCCCTTGAGTTCCTGCGCCAGTCGCTGCCCTCCGGTGACTCCCGCCTGATAGTTATTGGTTCCGATGAAAAACAGGCGCTTGCTCGACGGTGCATCCGAGTCGATTGTGATTACCGGCACACCCGCGGCCACGGCCTTGTCAATGCTGTCCTTGAGCAGTGCCGGGTCGGTTACGGCAAGTAAAATGCCAGTGGCCTTCTTCTGCACCGCCTGATCCACCGCATCGCGTTCCGCCTTCGGATCATAATTCTGTGGTCCCGTGAAATCGGAGCGCACTTTCATCTGCGCGGCGGCATTCGAAAATCCCGCACCCGCGGTCTTCCAGTAAGGAACCTGCAAATTTGCCGATACCAGAACGAAGTATTCGTCGGAGTCATGAGCAGCACCACAACTCAGTATCAAAACCAACAGGACTGCGAGGGCGGCGGAGTAGAGAATCCTACGCGAGAGAAGCATCGCATCCTCCTTTCGAACGATCCACATCCTGGAACAGATAGAGTCTTGACGATGAGAACGTTCAGCGACAGGATTGTAAATGAGCGGTCAAGCGAAGGCCAGAAATCAGCGCGGCGGGTTGTCGAGAACACCCGAGTTCACAGCCGCTACTCCTTCGATACGACCGGCCTGAGCAGAGAGGCAAGCAGGGAAATCTCCCGGTTTCCTTGGCAGCAGCGACGGCACGGGCTCCCATGCACACCCGGTCACTGGTCGCCGATGCCTTCGACCAACTGCGGAGTTTCTTTCAAGGTGTGAAGACAGGCGATCAGAACCCATTGTTTTGCAGCGGGATACCACCAGCAACTACGCTCTAATCCCTACACTCCCACCGGGAACGGCTTTGTGTGCGTGGTCGCCCTCACCGAGGCGCCTCCAAACCGGCCCTGCAGCAATGACATCAACCCCGTGTACCAGTAGCCCACAACGAACAACAGCAGAAACGGCACCGTAATATAATTTTCGTTCTCCACCGCATAGTACACCGTGAGCGCGAAGTAGGTGCCGATCACCAACTCCAGCCACGGAACCCATCCCAGCCGCTTGCGGTACTTCTTGGCCCCAACTTTGTCTTGCTTCGAGATGACACTGTACTTCGGAGTTCGTGCGAACGCGCTTTCCTTGCCGATGAGTGCCTCGATGACCGCTTTGGTGTTGGTGACGGTCAGCCCTATTCCCAGCGCCATCAGAAACGGCAGATACAACAACGCCCGCGGCCAGCTTCGGGGAAACAGTTCGCGCTGCGAAACCAGGTAGAAGCTTGAAATCGAGAACGTCGACGCCATGAACAGCGGCACGTCGATGTACAGCATCTGAAACCAGCCCTGGTAGAAACGAATGACCATGGCCGGAAGCAGCAACACCGAAAGCATAATCATCAGCGGGTAGCTCAGATTCGCCGTCAGGTGATACCACGCCTCGATCTTGGTGTGCAACGGAACATCGCTGCGCAGCACCCGTGGCAGAATCTTTTTCCCTGTCTGAATCAATCCTTTGGCCCAGCGCGCCTGCTGCGTCTTAAAGGCAGTCATCTCCACCGGCAGTTCGGCAGGGCATTCCACATCCTGCAAATAGATAAATTTCCATCCCTTGAGCTGGGCGCGATACGAGAGGTCGGTATCTTCGGTCAACGTGTCGTGCTGCCAGCCTCCGGCTTCCTCGATCGCCGCGCGCCGCCACATCCCGGCGGTGCCATTGAAGTTGAAGAACAGTCCCGTGCGCGCGCGCCCCGAGTGCTCCAGCACAAAATGCCCATCCAGCAGGATGGCCTCCACTTCGGTCAAAAACGAATAATGGCGATTGAGGTGCGTCCAGCGCGTCTGCACCATCCCAATCTTGGGATCGGTAAAGTGATGGATGGTCCGCATCAGAAAATCTTCCGGCGGAGTAAAGTCGGCGTCGAAAATGGCAATGAACTCGCCCTTCGCCGTCTTCATCCCCTCAGCCAGCGCCCCCGCCTTGAAGCCCGCGCGGTTCGTCCGGTGAAGGTAGCTGATGGGATTGCCCAGCGCCGCGTACCGCTCGACCAGACCGCGAGCCACCTCGACAGTCTCGTCGGTGGAATCGTCGAGCACTTGGATGTCGAGCTTTCCCTGCGGATATTTCAGCTTGCAGATCGACTCCAGCAGACGTTCCACGACGTACTGCTCATTGAAAATGGGCAACTGCACCGTGACCCCCGGCAGCCCTTCAAAATACGCCGCCGGCTCGGTCGTGCGCCTTTTCCGGTGCTTGTAATAGAGATACACAAGGATGTAGCGATGCATGCCATAGCCTGCCAGCAGAATCAAGACGATGAAATACGGAATCAGCAGCGCCACATCAAATGCGTTGGCACGGTACAGCCCGCGAAACGTAGTATCCAGAAAATGCTGCCGGATGTAAGGCAGCACCCCCTTGGGGGCGGCCCACACCGCCAGCGTCGCGGTCAAGATGAGATCAGAAATCAATAAGGCGTCCCGTTGAAAACTTCTATTTTACCGGATCGGGACTCGTAGGCGGGTGCCCCACCCTTCCTGGTGATGGTCTGCGGGCCTTTCGACAGGGCGCGCTCAATTTCCAAAGTATATACTCGGCCTCCAACACAGAACGTTGCCCATAGCGCTTCCCTCAGCTACAAATAGAACCACTCATGGAATCCAGACCAGCGCAGGCTGTGGACCGCGCATCAGCATCCGGTCGGCTCAACAATGTCTGGACGCGCCTCCGTACGTCGCCGCGTTGGATCGTCGCGATTGCCTTACTTCTCCGCGTCACCTGGATCGTCATCGGCCATACCTACAAGTTCAAAAGCTCGGACGACAGCTTCGGCTTTGGCTGGGAGATGGGCCGGATCGGCGCGTCGCTGGCTGCCGGACACGGCTTCAGCAGTCCGTTCGGTCCGTCGACCGGACCCACCGCGTGGGAGCCTCCGCTATACCCGTATCTAACCGCGGGCGTCTTTCTGGTTTTCGGAATTTATTCAAAAGCATCGGCATGCGTGCTGCTAACGATGAACAGCGTCTTCTCGGCGCTGACCTGCGTCCCGATTTTTCGCATTGCGCGCAGGATCTTTTCCGAGAGGGTCGCGGTCGGCTCGGCGTGGGCCTGGGCTCTGCTGCCCAACGTCCTGTTCTGGTGCACCCGAGCGGTCTGGGAGACGAGCCTGGCGGCGCTGCTGCTGACTACGATCTTCTGGCTGGCTCTGACTCTGGAAGACCGCGACGGCTGGATGCCTTGGCTTCAGTTCGGATTGCTCTGGGGCATCACCGCATTGAGCAGTACGTCATTGCTGTCATTTCTGCCGGCTGCGGGATTGTGGGCCTGGTACCGCCGCGCGAAAAGCGGCAAGCAATCGTTAGCCGGCGTGGCGCTCGCCTCTTTAGTTTTCCTGGCATGCATCACGCCCTGGCTGGTCCGCAACTATGAGACATTCGGCAAGTTCATTTTCATTCGCGACAATTTTGGCGCCGAACTCCGCCTGGGGAACGGCCCCGGCGCCGACGGCACGCTGATGCTGTATCTGGATCCGCCGCATGACCCCTACGCGATGCGGCAGTTTCAGACGATGGGCGAAGTGCCCTACATCGCCATGCGCAAGCGGCAGGGCGTCGATTACATCACGGCGGACTATGGGCGGTTCGCCGGCCTCTGCGCCAAGCGGTTCATCTATTACTGGGCTGGACCGCCCAAAGCCACGCAGCCGTGGTGGATGAGCGACGCCAAGAACTCGCTCTTCTTAGCTTCGTCCGTGCTGATGTTCTGGGGACTGGCGCGCGCAGTGAGGTTGCACAAACCGGGCGCGTGGGTGCTGTTCTGGCTGATTCTGCTGTATCCGGCGATCTACTACATCGTCTACCCCGGTCCGCGCTACCGGCATCCCATTGAGCCGGAGATGGCCATCCTTGCCGTGTTCCTGCTGACCGAGGCAGGAAAGAAAACTAGTGCCCGTTGTCCAGATCAATCTTCAGAACGTGAATCTGCTTGAGTTTGCTGTCGAGACTGCCGGTGACCGCAACTCGCTCTCCCTCATAGCCATGCACCAGATCAGATCGGTCGAGACGATACACATCGTTGCCCACCGACAGGACGAGATAGCCGCCCAGATGCTCGATGCAATACACCGAGCAGGTGTTCGACGTCCCACCCATCGACTTCGACTTGAGCATCTCCTGATGAGACCGCGTAAGCGAGTGCACGTTCAAGGCACACTGGCTGTCGGACACTTCTCCGTGAAACACGCGCGCGTTCTGCCCATCGGCAGCACTCGCCAGCGCCATGGCTGCTGCTGCACAGCAAATCATGATGCGAAATCTGGACGCATTCATAGACACTCCCTGCCCCATTGCTTCACGGCAGCACGGTAACCTTCATGTGCATGCCTTCGTGGTCTTCGCTACAAATTACCGTGCAAACCACTTCGTACGCGCCCGGCTCATTGGGAACAGTGAGGAGGAATTCCTGCTTCCCGGGCTTGAAAAGGCATGGGAAGGGGAACATCACCGAGGTAACTTTCGTATCCGATGGCGTGGAAACGAGCCTTTTTCAGGATGCCCTCTCACGAATTCCGAGCCACCCCGTCTAAGTATTGAAACGGAGGAGTCATGAACCGTCATCGCCAATCTGCCACCTGGTTAGGAGCTGTCCTGGGAACTGTCTGTGCCCTGCTGATCCTTGCCCTCGGAGCGCATGCGTCCGACCATCGCGGCGCGCTGACCGTGGAGTTCCATCAGACCTATCCCTTGACGGCCGATGGCCGGATTGAACTCGACAACATCAACGGCGATGTCCACATCTCCAGTTGGGACCAGAACCAGGTGAAAGTGGATGCGGTGAAGTACGCCGACACGAAAGAACAGCTGGATGAGGCGAAGATCGAGATCGATTCGAGGAACGACGCTCTCTCGATTCGAACCAAGTATCCCGACCACAACAAGAACTGGAATTGGGGCTCTCACTATAGCGCTGCCAGTGTTGAGTACAGATTGACGGTGCCGCGCACGGCCCGACTGGATGAAATCAAGCTGATTAATGGCTCGCTCGACATCACCGGCGTGAGCGGGGAGGTAAGAGCCTCGTGCATCAACGGGCGGCTGGAAGCGCATAATCTGGCGGGGCGCGCCCGGTTGTCGACGATCAATGGAAGACTGGATGCGAGGTTCGACCAGATTGCCGGGCCTTCGGTGGAGTTGAGTTCGGTGAACGGCTCGGTAGATCTGACCATCCCTTCCGACGCGAAGGCGGAACTCGAGGCCAGTACGGTTTCTGGTGGAATCAACAACGATTTTGGGCTGCATGTTAACCATCACCAGTTCGTCGGCCACGATCTGCGGGGAGAACTCGGCAGCGGCGGAACTCACATCAAGCTGGGAAACGTGAACGGCAGAATTGAGATCCATCACGCTCAGGATGGCCGGGCACTGAGCCCGGCGAAGGACCTGAGCCATCACGATGACGATGATGACAGCATTTAACGATCGCGCCTTGAGCGATTAGTAGATCGTGTAACCCGGAAGTGGCGTGCGCAGGTCGGGCTTCGAGGCCATGAGCAGCAAAGCGCCCTCCCGCTTGAAGGCTCGCAGATCCTCGAGACTATTGAACGATTTGGTTTTGTAGTCATCCGGAGTGGGCGTGTCGTCAGGAATACGGCGCGCCTGCACGTCTTCGAATGCGTGCTTTTTAAGCAGTTCGACATATTCGGCGGCGGACCGCACTTGTACCGGGACATTGAGCTTGTCGACCCACTGCAACGAGTAGGAATTGTCTTTGTAGAGATTGATGAGAATAAACACCCTTCCCCGCGGCGCCATCACGCGGAATAATTCCATCAGCGCGCGATCCTGGTCGGGATAGTAGTAGAAAGACTCCACCGACAAGACTTTGTCGAAGAAATTTTCCTCCCAGGGAATCTGCTGCGCCGATCCCCAGACGTAAAGAATGTTTTCGAAGTCTTTCGAGGCTTCGCGGGCCTGGCGCACCATTTCGTCGGACACGTCGAGGCCGACGACTTGCCCGAATCCCTCGGGGCCTTCGCCCACAAGCCGTGCCAGCAGGCGCGTAGCCCATCCGGAGCCGCAACCAAGATCGAGCACGCGCTCGCCGGGACGTAGATTCATCAATCGAATCGTCTTCTCGGTAATATCGAGATGATGGCGCTCCATCTTCGCGCCTTCGCCCGCAGCGGCCCAGCGGTTGAATTCGTGCTGCAGCTTGTCGTCGGGAGTTTGAGGTTTGTCGGACATGGGCGTTTTAATTGTAGCCCCCGGCATCTCGGCGGCTGTCGTGGGGGCGTCCCCGCCTCGCAGTGGCGGCGAGGCACCGCCACGACAGCCGCCGCAGCCCACCCGGAGCGAAGTCGAAGGGACGGAGGCGCTACGTCTATGCTACAGTTTTCCTCTTCATGGCGACACGCCCTGACAATCCATTGCCGGACTCCGAACCCGGCTCGCTCTACTGCCCGAATTGTGCGGAAGAGGTTGCGGATCCGCTGACCTGCGGCGACTGCTCTTCTGTGATCTGCCGGCGTTGCGGCACGGCGCTCGAATCGTCCGACGAACTGGGAATCGGATAAATGGAGCCCGTCCCGGTCTTGCCCGCCACCGAAGTGCCGTTGTCTGGCTCAAGGCCGTCGGACGCAAAGCCCACGCTGATCCGCGGACTCGGGTTGCTCGACTCGGTGCTGCTGCTCGTCAGCGGCATCATCGGGTCGTCGATTTTTCTGACAGCGAAAGATATTGCCTCACCTTTGCCTCAACCCGTGCTGTTCCTGCTGGTGTGGGTGTTGGGAGCACTGATCTCGCTTTGCGCCTGTTTCGCTTTTGCAGAGTTAGGTTCGATGTTTCCCGATTCTGGCGGACAGTATATCTATCTGCGCGAGGCATACGGCGACCTGATCGCATTTCTCTACGGCTGGATGCTGTTCAGCGTCGCCAATGGGGGAACGATTGCTGCTCTTTCGGTGGCATCGGCGGCCTATGTCGGGCAGGTTTTTCCAGTTGTGTCCCAGGATCACGTGGTGGTTGCATTCGCCGGCATCGCGGTAACGCGCGCTCATTTGCTGGGGTTGGTGCTGATCGCGGTACTAACTTACGTGAACGTCGTGGGACTACGCTGGGGCACGCTGCTGCAAAACGTTTCCACCTGGACGAAGTTCACGGCCATGGCGGCGTTCGTGATTTTGGGATTCGCCGTGGGCAAAGGCGACTGGTCCAACTTTCACTCGCACGGTGTCAGCCTGACGATGGGGCTGGGACCCGCGCAGTTGATCTCGGCGCTAGGAGTGGGATTGATCGCGGTGTTCTGGGCCTACGACGGATGGGTGTACATCACGTGGGTTGCCGGCGAAGTGAAAGAACCGCGACGGAACGTGCCTCTGGCCATGGTGTTGGGTGTCATCGCGGTCGGAGTGATTTACATTGCGATGAACTTGACTTACATGTACGCGCTGCCGCTGAAGGAGATCGCCGCCCATGAGACGATTGCGCATGCAGCCGCCGCGGCGTTGTTCTCCCCGCGGGCCGCTGTGTGGCTGTCGCTGATGATCGCGATCTCGTGTTTCAGCGCGGCGGCGACGTGCACACTCTCGGGCGCGCGAGTTTATCTCGCCATGGCGCAGGATGGCGTCTTCTTCAAGCGCATGGCGGTGATCCATCCCAAGTGGCGAACGCCGGCTTTCAGCCTGACTGGACAGGGCATCTGGGCCGCGGCCCTCACACTCAGCGGGCGCTACGACCAGCTCTACACCTATGTGATTTACGGCATGGTGCTGTCGTACACGCTGACGGTGATCGGTATGTTCCTGTTGCGCTGGAAGCGGCCGGACATTCCGCGTCCTTACCGTTGCACGGGATATCCGTGGCTGCCCGCGATCTACGTGCTGATCGGCGCTGCGTGGACACTGAACACGATCATCACACGTCCGACCCAGGCGTTCTGGGGAACGGCGATCGTGCTGATCGGGGTGCCGGGATATTTGTATTGGAAGCGCAGCAACCTTACACCGGCGTCGCGGTCTTCCTCGGCGGATTGAAGAAAGGCAGCGTGGTCACCTTCACGTTGGTCTTGAGGCGCATGGCCTCGATCGTGATTTCCAGCTGCAGCGAGCTTCCCGGCTTCGCATACTCGGTCTCGACGCTGGCCAGCGCGATCAGCTTTTTCAGGATTGGCGACCAGCTTGTAGTCGTCGCCTTGCCGGCCTGCTTCTCTCCCGAATACACGGGGACGGCGACACGCGAGGCCTGCGCGGGCGCTGCGGGAGTGAGGCCGTAGCGCTCGTAAAGTTGCTCGACCTCGGTCCAATCGACCTCGAGGCCCACAAGCTGGCGGGGCACACCCTTCTTCGCGTCATGCTGGAGCGCCCGTTTGCCAATGAAGTTTTCTTTCTCGAGGTGAACCATCTTTCCGAAGCCCAGTTCGTAGGGCGAGAACTTCTGCGATGGAATCATCGCCTTCTTGGAACTGGTGTAATCGACTTCGATGAGCAGCAGGCCCGCTTCGACACGCGCAACATCCAGCGCCAGCATACCCGCGGCGTGCAGATCGAACTGCTTGCCTTTTTCCGCGAGCGCATCCCAAACCTTCACCGCGTCATTCCATGGCATCCAGATCTCGTATCCGAGATCGCCGGTGTAACCGGTGCGTGAAATGTCCACCGGCACTCCAGCGATTTTGCCGCAGGTAACACGGAAGTACTTCAGGTTGGCGATATCGGCTTCGGCAACGGCCTTCAGCAACTTGGCTGAGGTCGGACCTTGCAGGGCAAGCGCCGCCACTTTCTCGGAAATGTCTTCGATCTGCACATCCATGTTCAGGCCGTTCTGGCGAAACCAGCGCAGGCTGGGATCAGCGGCCGTCCAGCGATAGACGTTTTCTTCCAGACGAGATATGGTGCCGTCGTCGATGACCTTGCCCTCTTCGTCGCACCAGCAGCAATAAATAACCTGTCCCACTTTCACTTTGTTGATATCCCGGGTGATTACGCGGTTGACCAGCCGGGTCGCATCTCTTCCGGTGATCAGATATTTGTAGAGCGGCGAGATATCGATGAGCGCAGCCGCGTTGCGAATGGCGTTGTACTCGTGCTCGTGATGGACTTCGTAGACGCTGACGGTGTAGTAGCCGGACCACTCGCGGTAGTTCAGGCTGTGGCACAGGGGGAACGTTCTCTGGTGAAATGCAGTTCCGATGGGCAAGGTGGCCTCGACTTCGACTTGGAAGATTGCCGAATCCGGATTATATGCACGCGTGCGCGCACGCAGCAACCTTGCAGACAAAACCCCCGCTTCCCGATAGAATGTCGATTCAACTTTCGATTGGCTATGCGCACATTCATGCCAAAATCGTGCAGTATCCTCAGAAGCTGGACCGTCCTTCCCAGCGGACTCTAATCCGCCCGCTGAAAATCGCGGCTCCGTTTGTTCCTCGATAGAAAAGCTAAGTGCTAAAAGGCTAAGAGCGAATGGCTAACTCATACGACGTAATCGTCATCGGCGGCGGCCACAACGGTCTGGTCAACGCTGCCTATTTGGCACGCGCCGGCAAGAAGGTGTTGGTGCTTGAACGGCGTCATGTGCTGGGCGGCGCTGCCTGCACGGAAGAAATTGTGCCGGGATTTAAGTTCTCCGTCTGCTCTTACGTGGTGTCGCTGCTCCGGCCGGAGATTATTCGAGACCTCGATCTTCCTCGTCACGGGCTCGAGATTCTTCCGCTCGACGGCACGTTTACGCCCATGCCCAGCGGCGATTATCTGTGGCGGGTGAACGATCATGGCAAGACCCACCGCGAGATCGCACGCCACTCGCGGGTGGACGCCGAAGCATACGACGAGTTCGGCAAGGCGATGCAGGCGATGTGCCGGTTCGTGAAACCGATTCTCAGCATGGTGCCGCCGGACCCCACCACGCTGAATCCACGCGAACTGATGAAGCTGTTGTTCATCGGGCGGCGCTTCCAGGGAATGTCGAGCTACGACAAGTACAACCAGGTGCAGTTGATGACCATGAGCGCCATTGATTTTCTCGATCAATGGTTTGAGACCGACGTGCTCAAAGCCACGATGTCGGCCTCGGGCATCATCGGAACATTCCTGGGCGTGCGCTCTCCGGGGACGGCGTACGTGTTGCTGCATCACTACATGGGAGAGATCGACGGCGCGTTTCGCGCCTGGGGATTTGCGCGCGGGGGCACGGGGGCGATTTCGAATGCGATCGCCGATGCGGCCCGCGACGCCGGCGTCGAGATCCGCACCCAGTCGGGGATTGCGCAGATCATCGTAAAGAATGGGAAGGCGAAGGGGGTGGTTCTCGCCAACGGCGATGAAGTCTACGCGGATGTGGTTTCTTCCAGCGTCGATCCGCGGCTCACGTTCACCAAGTTTATGGGCCCCGAACATCTTCCCGGCGACTTTTTAGAAGAAATCAATCGCTATAAGTTTCGCGGCTCTTCGGGCAAGGTCAACATGGCGCTGGATGGGCTGCCGGACTTCAAATGCATGCCGGGACCGGGCGCGCATCTGCGCGGCGCGATTTCCATCTCGCCTTCCGTCGAGTACATGGAGCGGGCGTACGACGACGCGAAGTACGGAAACTTCTCCCGGCGGCCATACATCGACATGGTCATCCCTTCGCTGACCGATCCTTCCGTTGCGCCTCCGGGAAAGCATGTCATGTCGTGCTTCGTGCAGTATGCGCCCTACAAGCTGCGGCCCGGGCTGAGCTGGGATGACCAGAAGGAAGCTTTCGGCGACACCGTAGTGAACACGATTGCCGAATATGCACCGAACATCAAAGACATCATCTTGCATAAGCAAGTGATCACGCCCCTTGATCTGGAACGCGAGTGGGGGCTGACCGAGGGGAACATTTTCCAGGGCGAGCTTTCGCTCGAGCAGCTTTTCTTCCTGCGCCCAGTGCCGGGCTGGGCACAATACCGTACGCCCATCAAGAACCTGTATATGTGCGGGTCGGCGACGCATCCGGGGGGCGGAATCATGGGCGCGAACGGCCGATTAGCAGCGCTGGAAATTCTAAAAGACATTAAGGGAGCGGCATAGAACATGTCTCAGCGGCGCGATGTCGTCATCATTGGCGGCGGACACAACGGGCTGATCACCGCGTTCTATCTTGCCAAGACAGGATACAAACCGCTTGTGCTCGAGCGCGGAGCTCAGGTCGGCGGAGCCGCGGTTACCGATGAGTTTCACCCCGGGTTTCGTTGTTCGACCCTGGCACACACGGCCGGGCCGATCCAACCGCAAATCGTGCGCGACATGCAACTGGAAAAGCACGGGCTCCGGTGGATCACGCCCGAAGTCTGCGTGACGGCGCTGTCCCCCGATGGACGCGCGCTTTCCCTGTATCAGGATACAAACAAATCGGCGCATGAAATCGCGGCGTTCTCGCAGAAGGATGCCGCGAAGTATTCCGAATTCCAGCAATCGCTGGGGAAGATTGCCAAGGTCATCGGCGAAGCATTGGCGACTACTCCGCCCGACATCGACCATCCCAGCCGCGGCGATTTGTGGAGCATGCTACAGACGGGACGTGCGATTCGCAAACTGGGCAAGAAAGACATGTTTCGCCTGCTGCGCTGGGGACCGATGGCCGTGGCCGATCTAGCGTCGGAATATTTTGAAACGGAACTGTTGCGGGCTGTGATCGCGGCTCGCGGCGTCTTTGGAACATTTCTTGGGCCGTGGTCGGCGGGGAGCGCGCTGGTGTTGCTGATCCGCGCGGCGGGAGATCCTCATCCCGCGGGCGCGGCGTCCTTGGCTGCGGGAGGCATGGGCGCGGTTACGCAAGCCATGGCATCGGCGGCCAAGGCTGCGGGCGCGGAGATTCGCACCGGCGCTGAGGTTATTGAGATTCGGGTCCAGGACGGCGCAGCGACGGGCGTGCTGCTTTCGACGGGCGAAGAGATTCAGGCGAAGGCGATCATCTCCAACGCCGACCCGAAACGGACCCTGCTCAAGCTGACCGATCCGACGCACCTTTCGCCGGATTTCGTACAGAAGTTGCAGCATTATCGCGGGAACGGAACGGTCGCGAAGGTGAACCTGGCACTCGCTGGGCTGCCGAAGTTTACGGCGCTCGAGAACGGCAACGCCAGCGCGCTCAAGGGACGCATTCACATTGGCAATGAGATTGACTATCTGGAGCGCGCTTTCGACGAATCGAAGTACGGGAACTTCTCGCGCCAGCCATATCTCGAAGCTACGATCCCGTCGCTGACTGACCCCACGCTTGCGCCCGACGGCAAGCACGTGATGTCAGTTTATATGCAGTACGCGCCCTATAAGCTGAAGGGCGATTGGGAAGGACAGCGCAAAGCGCTCGGCCAGACGGTGGTGCAGACGCTCGCTCAATATGCGCCCAATCTACCGGAACTGATTCTGACGCATCAGATCATTACACCGCGTGACCTGGAAGAAGTTTACGGGTTGACCGGCGGGCAGATTTTTCACGGGGACCTTGCGCTCGACCAGTTCTTTACCATGCGCCCGCTGCTGGATTGGGCGCGATACCGCACGCCCATTCAGAATCTTTATCTCTGTGGCAGCGGGACGCATCCCGGGGCTGGGCTGACGGGAGGCTCGGGCGCGAATGCCGCACGCGAGATCTTGAAGGAACTGAAGAAGTAGTACCGGCTTCTCGGCGGCACAGGTCCCGTCCTGTGGTCCTTTGCACTCTCGTCTGCCGATATCTCTGTTGTCCGAAACTACTTCGTGCGAAAGTCCATGTCCTTCCGGGGAACCCTTCTTCCCTTGGCTGAGTCTCGCTCCGGTAGTAACTTGCACCGAAAGTTACTTTTCATTTTTACTTAAGACATCGTAAAGATTTAGCGAGAATTTCTGCGCTCGGGGGCATGTTTGGCCGAGGATCTTCGGTTTGAATTGGCTATTTTGGCGACTGTCCAGGGCTTCTACCAGAAGCTCATGCGGGATGCGCTCGGCGGGGACGTGCCCATTCCGAGCGGTCTCGATGAGGACGCGCTTCGCCATTCCGAGCGCGAATTGCCGACCACGCTGTCCCGAATGTACCGCTGGCTGCACTTGCTGGATATGGCGATCACGCCGGCTATGGTGCGGCAGGCGCTGACTCCGGAAACGGATTCTGAAGTGGCCGAGGCTCTGCTGCGGTACTTTGTGCGGCGGCGCGAACCCAGCGACGTCAACCGCGACAAGACTGATCTGATTGCGACGTTCCTCTACCGTCATCCTCGCGTGCCGGGGCAGTGGCAGCAAAGCGGCTACGGACTGGATGGTGCATTGCCACTTTCGCCCTTTGAAATCGCACTGATCGAGATCCTGGCCGATACCGATGTGCCGTCGCTGCCCGAAGAGCATGTGCAATTGCTGCGCCGCTTTGATCCGCTACGCGAAGAGATTGCCCGCTTCCGGGACTTCAACTCATTGATCGATTCCGGCATCATCGGGCGCGTGCGAGAACTGAAGCAGTGGCTGGATGCGTCGTTTTATCATCCTGGAGTTCTGGCCACGGTTTCCGCTTACAATGCGACTTTCGGTAAGAAGTTTGACGAACTCTTCGTCAAAGCGCTGGGCGAGATCAAAACCTTCGGACAGGCGCTGGAAGAAATGGGCGGAACGATTCTCACCACGGTCGACGGGGTAGAAGTCACGGTGGACCATGTGGCGGCGATTCAAGAGCAGCAACTGCTGCAGGCCGACTACGGCAGCGCATTTGAGAAGTTTCGCCGGGTTTCGAAGCTGAAAAAGGAACTGGACCGTCGTCCGCCGATCCGCCGCGCGCTGCTGACGCCGAGTTCGCGGACATCGCGCGCCGCAGGCGGTGCAGCGGCGGCGCCAAAAACTGCCAGAGCAGCTGCGACGAAAGCTCCTGCGCCGGTTCCGGTGTTCCAGCCGCCCGTGGTTACCGCGCAGCAACTGTCGGCGGAGGAAGGCAAACTGCGGCGCGTCGAGGAATCCATTCGGGTGTTTGTGCGCGTCGCCGATCCGAAATACCGCCAGGTTGTGCCCATGCGATTCTTCAATTTGACATTAACGACGCCGGAAGCCGACGCGTACAGTGCCCCGTTTCTGGAAGAAAAAAGCCTGCGCGCCGACGTGGCCCGCACTCTGATCCGAATGGTCTCGCTCTCCGCGCGCATCAGCACCGAACTGGAAGAATTGAAGCGCAGCCAGAAGATGTCGTCTCTATGGAAGCTGCACGCCGACGCCGTGGTCGTGTTGCTGGATATGGCCAGTACTTCCACCGAGGATGCGGGCAGCGTGGCGAAGATGGCCGAGCAGAGCGGCTCGGACACAGCCGCCCGAGCGATCCACGAGTCCGTCCAAAAGCTGCGCAATCAGGCCGATGTCGCGGTGAAGACCCTCGCCAACGTGAGCTAGAACACTCGGCGTCTCTTCCAACTCTCACTCAAACGCTGACGCGAACCGTCCGAGAACTCTTCGGATTCGATCCCGCCGAATTCCACGACGTAGTAGTCCAGGCCTGATGTTTGATCCCAGACTTATTGAGTTCTTCGGCCAACAAACAGCGGACGCCCCGCGAAGGAGCGTCCGCTGTCGTTGACCCGGCTTTTGCTATCGGGTTACTTGAGTTGGACCGCCGGGAGCACGTTCGTTCCCTCAACACGAACCGCGTCAAGGGCCGAAGGATCGATACCCAAGGCTTTGAGAATGGTAGGTGCCACCTGAGCAGTGCCCACTGCGGCCTTTACCGTCTTCGAGTCGAATCCGGGCTTGGACAGCAGCAGGATTACATTGGTGTCGTCATGGGCGAAGCCGCCGTGCTCGGCCTGCTTGGCGTGGCTGCCGGAGTAAGTGACGCCGACGTTCGGGGTCACGATGATGTCCGGCGTGCGCGGGTCTACGGTTGGGTCGTTGTAGTTAATGGCAAGCGAGAGGCCGTAGTAGAACTGCCCAAGCCCGATTCCGGTGGCGGACGCATTCGCTTCGAGGATTGCGACGCTGGCATCCGTATCGGCGGAGCTCTTCAGCCAGAGCAGCGAGACGTCATCTTCCGTCGGTCCAATGCCGTTACCGTTGGTAGATTCCGAATCTGGAATAAAGCCCGCATTGGAGAGCAGCGTAGCGGGTGAAGTGTAGTTGCGAGTCTGAGCGACGTAGCGGGCGGGATCGATGGGCGACTGGCCGTGCTTGGCAGTGATCACGATCAGGGTCGAATCATAGAGACGCTTTGCCTTCAGCTCGCTGACGAATGCACCGATCGAGGCGTCGACGAACTTGAATTCGTCCAACAGCGCCGCGCTGGGCGTGCCTGCGGCATCCAGATATCCGCCCGTCGTGCTGTTGCTCGCTTCAATGAGCTTCTGGCCCACGCTGAGAGCCTGGAAGTTCATGCCGAAGATGGTGGGAACCTGGGTCTTCTTGGTGCCGAGGTGGTTCTTGCCATCGATCCAGTTGAGGATTGCATCGACCTTCAACGTGTCGTAGCACTGAATGTTCTGAAAGCTGTTGGTCCAGGCCGTCAGGTCCGAGCCGGGATCGCGGACTGTGGCGCAGGATATGCCGGTGGGCGTAGTCACGCCGGGAAGGCCGATCACGTTGGAGTTGATTTCAGGCGCGTAGAAGTCGTCGAGCGCGCTCGGTCCGATGCCAGAGGCGACCGAGGAGTACGCGGGGTGCTTGTCGGACCATGCCGCGTATCCGCCAGCCTGGTGAATGACGCTGAAGATGCTGTTGGCGCGGACGAAATCCCACGGCATAACGGGAGTGCAGCCGTTCGCTGGGTCGCGGACCAGCCTCTTGGTGTCGATGGAGGCGATGCCGCCGTCGGTCAGGGCCGCGCCGGGCGCGCCGCCGTTCACCTTGGTCTGGTCGATGTCGATGCCTTCTTCATACTCGGTTGTGGTACCCGTTGGCGCCGCGAAGGGGGTGCAGGGACCAGCCTGAACGCCATTGCCGGTGGTTTTCGCGGGTGCGTCGTAATTCCGGGAATAAGCGACGTCATAGTAGACGCCGTTCAGGGCCGGGCTTCCGCCGGTGATGATCGCGGTCAGGCCAGGGAAGGAATCCGAGGGTTTTGAGGTACTGGCGGCGACGTAGTTGACGCCGGTCTGGCCGAGGGCGGCAAGCGCCGGGCAAAACGGTGCGCCGTTGTCGGCGGTGCCGATTCCGTTCGCGCAGTTCGCGAAATCAACAGCGTGCATTCCGTCGACGCTGATGAGCAGAACCCGGCGGATGCCGTTACGCTGGTTGATGTGGTCGTGGTGGTGGTCATTGTCCTGGGCGATTGCGGTGCCCAACGAACAGGCAACTGCGAGGGAGAGTAACGCAAGTGTTGTTTTCATGGTGACCTCTGGCACCAAAGGTATGAAACGCCGTGTCATAGAGTGTTACGGGAAGGTGAATAGTTCGTGAAAATCACTCAGGTGGGATGTGGAAAAATGGAGCTCGTAATCCTCCGAGTTTCGTGCCCGAGAGTGGGCCACAATCAGCGGCTAAAACCATCATTGCATCGCGCGCGTTGCGGCGCGGCTGAAAGCCGCGCCCCTTCGAAGCAACGATGCAGATTCTTCCCCAACCACTGAAGCCGTGCGATTTCCGCCGTCTTTGCGGATGGCTGGCAGCTAATGGCTGAGAGCTCAGTTGATGTCGAACTGCTGCTGATGCACCGCCGGATCGCTCTTCACGATGATGGTGCGCTTCGTCAATTCCTCCATCTCGTTCAGCAAGCGGCCATTGTTGGACTTCAACTCCTTGGCCACATCGGGATGCACGCGCAACATGACGTCCTCGTGTTCGAGGTGCTTGGCGATCTTCCGCATCTCCACGTAAATCTCATTGCAAACCGTGGTGACGGACTTCACATATCCGGTCGATTCACAGTACGGGCAAGGCGCGCCGATGGTGCGTTCGAGCGATTGCTTCACACGCTTGCGGGTGATGGCGACCAGTCCGAAGTCGTTAAATTGCAGGGTCTTTGAGGGCGCGCGGTCGTGGCGGAGTTCTTCTTCCAGGGCCTGCATTACGCGCTGGCGGTTGCGGCGCTCATCCATGTCGATGAAGTCGATGATGATGATGCCACCGAGATCGCGCAGCCGGATCTGGCGCACGATTTCCTTGATCGCGTCCACGTTGGTCTTGACGATGGTGTCTTCCAGACGCGCCGTCTTGCCCACATATTTGCCGGTGTTGATGTCGATGGCGACCAGCGCTTCGGTCTGGTTGATGACGATGTAGCCGCCGCTCTTGAGCCAAACTTTCGACTTGAGCGCCTTGTTCATCTCTTCGGTCAGGCCGAATTGCTCGAATAGAGGTGTCTCTTTGGTATAGAGCTTGACACGCTTGACCATCGCAGGCTGGAAGCGGTTGAAGAAGCGCAGCACGCGCTCGTATTCCGGTTCCGTGTCGACCCAGATCACGCTGAAGTCCGAAGTGACCTGGTCGCGCAGCACCCGCTCGACGACATTGAGATCGTGGTAAATCAGCGCAGGCGGCTTGGAACTCTCGGCACGATTCTTGATGTCCTGCCACAAGCCCTTGAGAAAGCGGATGTCGGCGCGGAGTTCCTCTTCGCTGGCGCTCTGCGCGGCGGTGCGAACGATGAAGCCTCCTCCGTGGCCGTTCTCGCGCTCGCTCAGGATGATCCGTTTCAGGCGCTGGCGTTCTTCCTCGGAGGAAATTTTGCGCGACACGCCGGTGTGGTTCACCGTGGGCATGTAGACCAGGAAGCGCCCCGGCAGCGCGATGTGGCTGGTGATGCGCGCGCCTTTCTTGCCGATGGGTTCTTTGGCGATCTGGACCAGGATTTCCTGTCCTTCCTTGAGCAAGTCGCTGATCAGGGGAACCGGCGAATTTTCGCGGCGACGGAAACGGCGTCCGCCTCCACCGCGGCGTTGGCGATCGCGCGGGCCACCCTGGCGGTCGCGGTCGTAACCGGGACGCGGGCGCTGGGTGCGCTGCGTATAACCCGCCGTTCCCGCCGGGGCACGAACTTCCACCCGTGCATCGACGGTACCGGTGCCGCGGGCCTCGGCGTCGAGGATGGCCTCCGCCTCGGCCTGAGCCTCTTCGAGTTCCAGTTCCTCAGTGTCTTCCTCGCCTTCCGCAGGTGCGGCATCCGCGGGATGGCCCTCACCGGACTCAGCCATCGACGCCATGTGTATTTCGGACACGACTTCGCGGGCATCGCCGTTCAGGTGCGCAGGCTGGCCTGCCGCATGAGTCTCTTCTTCGAACTCTTCGTAACCTTCATCGGAGGAAGCTTCGTAATGGAGCGCGTCCGCTTCTTCTTCGTCGATGGTCTCTTCTTCCATGGTGCCTGGGGCGGCGAACACTGGGGTTTGCTCTACGCGCGACGAACGCACCGGCTGATCGATTGGCTCGGGCACGGCCCCGACTCGGTCGTTCTCTTCTTCGCGGACTTCTGCTTCGCTCACTTCTTCTTCAATCGTGGCGCGTGACTCTCCGGGCCATCCGAGAGTGGGTATGCTCGCGGCTTCGGGACGGCGGAATTCCTGATTCCAGTCGGTTGACGTCGAGGCTGACTCCGCGTGCTCTTCGTGGTTTGCCCGAATGTCTTCG
>CABDXO010000235.1_pt1 | contig 20301 bp, 13 predicted proteins | sample 3421281 | NCBI WGS metagenome assembly CABDXO01 (sample SAMEA5534326, study PRJEB31848) | metagenome | biome: tundra; feature: field; material: soil | place: USA | collected 2013-05 | depth 0.15 m
GCCCAAGTACGTTCTGTGCAACGGCGACGAGAGCGAGCCTGGCACCTGCAAAGACCGGCTGATCTTCGAGCACGATCCGCACGCGGTGATCGAGGGCGTCATGATCGGCGCATTGGCCGTGGGCGCACGCAGCGGCTACATCTACATCCGCGGCGAGTACCGGTACCTGTTGGTCATCATGCAGAAGGCGATCCGCGACGCTTACGCCAAGGGATTTATTGGCAAGAACATTTTTGGCAGCGGACGCGATTTAGATATTTACTGGCATGGTGGAGCGGGAGCATACGAAGTCGGGGAAGAGTCGGCTCTGATGGAGTCGCTCGAAGGTAAGCGCGGCATCCCGCGCATCCGGCCTCCCTTCCCAGCGGTAGTCGGCCTCTGGGGTGGACCCACGGTCATTAATAATGCGGAGACGCTGGCCAATGTGCCTCACATTATTCTGGGCGGCGGAGACTGGTATGCCAAGTTGGGCACGCCGAAGAATGGCGGCACGCGGCTGTTTTGCCTGAGTGGCAACATCGCCAAACCCGGCGTGTACGAACTGCCCATGGGCTACAACTTGAAGAAGATGATTTACGAGGTGGGCGGCGGCATTCCCGACGGGCGGGAGTTGAAGGCGGTCGTTCCGGGCGGAGCTTCTTGTCCGTGTCTGACCGCGGATGAGATAGACGTGGCCATGGATTTCGATTCGGTCGCGAAGGCCGGGTCCATGCTGGGTTCGGGCGGCGTGGTGGTGATCGACGACCAGCAATGCATCGTGAAATTCGCTCTGAGGACGATGAAGTTCTATCAGCACGAGAGCTGTGGATGGTGTATCCCGTGCCGTGAGGGGACGGACTGGATCAAGAAGACGCTGGTACGATTTCACTCCGGCGGCGGGATGAAGAAAGACATCGACAACATCCAGTACCTGGCGGAGAACATGCTGGGACGGACGTTCTGTCCCCTGGGCGATGCGGCTGCGATGCCGACGATCGGGTTCGTAAAGAAATTCAGGAAAGAGTTCGAGGACCACCTCGACGGGAAGCCTTGTCCGTTCGAGCGAGCAGGAGCGATCGAAGAGTTACCCGTGCTTACCACATGAGTATTCGCAGCCGCATTGATGATGCGAAGGTTTTGTGGGAGTCGAATCGATTGGAAGGAGCGTTCCTTCTGGCGCTGGTTGCGGTGGCGGCTACGGCGCGCCGTCAGTCTCCGAATCAGAAAGGCGACAAGCAAGTATTTGAAGATTTCCTTCGCCAAGGTCTATTCGAAAGACTGAGTGTCGAGTATCGGGGAGAATTGCACCCTGTTTATCACATTTTTTATAAATGGTTTCGGTGTGAACTGGTACATGAGGGATCCTTGCCCGTTGACGTGGAATTCATGCCCGACCCCGAGCCGGGCATGTTAAGCATTCGCGCAGGCGGGGCGCCGGAGTACGTTCTCAAGGTTTCTCGGGGATGGTTCCAGGAACTCGTTCACGTCGTGACCACTGCCGAAGTGAACAAGGACCTGTTTCGGAGTTAGGGATCGCTAATGCCAGATGTGAATCTCACTGTCGACGGCAAGAAACTTACCGCTCCCGCGGGGACGCTGCTCATTGAAGCCTGCAAGAGCGTGGGCATCGAAGTGCCTTCGTTCTGTTATTACCCCAACCTCTCGCTGCAGGGCGCTTGCCGCATGTGCCTGGTGAAAGTCGAGAAGATGCCCAAGCTGCAGACCGCCTGCACCACGGTAATTAGCGAGGGCATGATCGTCATTACGGACAGCGACGAGATCAAGCAGGCGCGCAAGTCGATGCTGGAGATGCTGCTGGGCAACCATCCTTTGGACTGCCCGGTGTGCGACGCGGGCGGCGAGTGCGAATTGCAGGACATGACGTTCTCCTACGGCGCCGCCGAATCGAAGTTCATGGAAGCGAAGAACCACAAAGACGAGCAGCAGTGGTCTCCCGTGGTGTTCTTCGACCGGCCGCGGTGCATTCTCTGCTACCGCTGCGTGCGGGTTTGCGGCGAGGGCATGGACGTGTGGGCTCTTGGCGTTCAAAACCGCGGCGTGAGTTCGCTGATCGCTCCGAACAAAGAGGATCATCTGGAGTGCGAAGAGTGCGGCATGTGCATCGACATCTGCCCGGTGGGCGCGCTCACCTCGGGCGCGTATCGCTACAAGACGCGGCCGTGGGAAATGACGCACGTGGGCACGGTCTGCACACACTGCGGCGATGGCTGCAAGACCACGCTGGGCGTGCGCCGGTCTGACACCGGCATGGAAATCGTACGCGGCGATAACCGCGACAAGAGCGGCACCAATGGCGACTTCCTCTGCATCAAGGGGCGGTATGCCTTCGATTTCGCCAACCACGAAGAGCGTCTGAAGCAGCCGCTCATCCGCAAAAATGGCAAGTTGACGCCGTCCACTTGGGAAGAGGCATTTGAGTTGGTGGGAAAGAAGTTTGCCGAAGTTCGCGACAAAGACGGCGGCTCGGCGATCGGCGTGATCGGCTCGACGCGCACCACGAATGAAGAAGCATACCTGCTCTCGAAGTTCGCACGCGTGGTGTTGAAGACGAACAATGTCGATCATCATCGGACGGCTGACTTCCCTGCCCTTTCGGCAGCGCTGCGCGGCAAGCCAGAGGCAACTGCCAGCATGGCAGACGTCTTTAGGGCGTCCGCGATTTTGCTGATCGGCAACGACCCCACCGAGCAGCATCCGCTGCTGGCTTGGCAGATTCGCAACAATGTACGACTGCACCGCGCCAAGCTCTACCTGGTCAACTCGGAGCCGATCAAACTGCGCCGGCAGGCGACGAACTTCATCCAGATCCCGGCGGGAGCGGAAAGCAAGGTTGCGAGCTTCTTGTCGGGCAACGACGGGAGTGCCGATAGCCTGGTGAGCGCGTCGACCAGTAAAGACGCATGGATCGCGCTGCGCGACAAGCTGCGCGGGGAACAGAATCTCGTCATCATTTTCGGCTCGGAAGTTCGGGGCAGCGACATTGCCAACCTTGTGGCCTTCGGCTCGGGCATTTCCGGCGCAAAGTTCATCTGCCTCGGCGACTACTCCAACTCGCGCGGCGCCGCGGATATGGGCGTGTATCCCGACCTTCTTCCCGGCTATCACCCAACCGCGGGAAGCAGCGACCTCCATCAGGAGTGGGTGATTCCGCAGACCGCAGGGCTCGACCTCGCGGGCATGGTGGAAGCGGGCAAGAACGGCAAGCTGAAAGCGCTTTACGTTGTCGGCTCGAATCCCGTGGGACGCCTCAACATTGATCCGTTCGCGTTCTCGAAGAGCTTCGTCGTCGTGCAGGACATGTTTTTGACCGAGACCGCGGTCATGGCCGACGTGGTATTACCCGCGGCCAATACCTACGAAAAAGCCGGCACGATGACTAATACCTGCGGCGACGTGCAGTTGGTGAAGAAGGCGGGCGAGATTTCGGGCACGAAAGCTGATTTTGAGATGATGGTCCGCATCGCCGACGCCATGGGCTTTGATGTCCGCAAACTGGTTCCCTTCGGTGGCGGCACCCGGGCGGATATGGGACAGTCGCGAGGCGCTCAGTCGGGAGAGGCCGACCGCCACGCCGTGTGGCTTGAGATGCAAGGGCTGGAGCCGAAGTTGAGTCCGCTCGATCCCATGGCGATTCTCGACGAGATCCAGCGACTGGTTCCGGGCTATGACGTCTCGCGCACGAATCTTCTGGCGGGCAACAGCGAGCACACGTCGCTCACGAAGAGCGGCCCGGGCACGGCCCACAAGCCGGAATCGATTTCCCCGGCTAACGACGGCCTGTTCACTTCCGGCACGTTGGGACGATATTCGCGCACGTTGAAGTCAGTGATGGAGAGTCACGAAGTTAAATCCGTGGAAGTCGCGGCCGACTGATATCGGTATGGTTGTCCTGAGCAAGAGAGGAAGCAAGGCGTGGCGTTGCCAATCTGGCTATTCATACTCGCGTCGGTGATCAAGTCGGCGATCGTTCTGGGTGTGCTGCTCACCGCAGTCGCGTACACCGTGTGGCTGGAGCGGAAGGTGGTGGGCCACATGCAGAATCGCTGGGGACCCACGAGGGTCGGCCCGTTTGGACTGTTGCAACCCGCGGCGGACGGCCTGAAGTTTCTGTTCAAGGAAGACCTGACCCCGCCGCACGTCTACAAGCCGCTGTTCATTGCGGCGCCGATGATCGCACTCATCTTCGCACTCATGTCGATCTCGGTAATTCCGTTCGGCAACGCGGTCACGATCGGGGGATACAGCATCCCGCTCCAGATCACCGACGTGAACACGGGACTACTGTTGATTCTCGGAGTAACGTCGATCGGGGTTTACGGAGTCGCCCTTGCCGGCTGGTCGTCGAACAACAAATATTCGCTGCTCGGGGGTTTGCGCGCCAGCGCGCAGATGGTGAGCTACGAGATTTCGCTCGGTCTGTCACTGGTGGGCGTGCTGATCATGTCGGGCAGCTTCAGCCTGCGGGATATTGTGAATTCGCAGGCTGGGCATTTTTGGGGATTCATCCCGCGCTGGAATATTTTTCACGGGCAGTTCATTGGATTCTTCTGCTACCTGATGGCGGCTTACGCGGAGACAAACCGCATCCCGTTTGACCTGCCGGAAGCCGAAACCGAGCTCGTCGCTGGCTATCACACCGAGTACAGTGCCATGAAGTTTGCGATGTTCTTCATGGCCGAGTACACAAATATGATCACGGTGGCTTGCGTGGCCACATTATTGTTTTTCGGCGGATGGCAGAGTCCGTTTGGCGAACAAGCGTGGCTGCAGGCGCATGGGGCACCGGAACTGCTGCTCGCCGTCTTGCCCGTGTTCTGGTTCGGCGCGAAGATTTTTGTATTTCTCTTTTTGTATATCTGGGTGCGCGGCACATTGCCGCGCTTCCGTTACGACCAGTTAATGGCGTTTGGCTGGAAGTTCCTGCTGCCGCTGGCGCTGGTGAATCTGATCGCCACTGCGATCGCAGTCGCCTGGTAAGAAAGTGGCCAGTGGCCGGTGGTCAGTTTATTGCGTTCCAGTTTTGACTGAGCACTGACCACCGGCGACTAGAAACTCAAGAACTGATCTCATGAGTATGCATTTAATACTGTTTCTGGCTTTCGGGGCCGTCTGTGTGGCAGGCGCAATTAACCTGCTGGCGCAGACGCATCCCATTAATAGCGCGCTCTCGCTGATCGCGGTGATGGCCGCGCTCGCAGGGGAATACCTGCTGTTGGGGGCGGAGTTTGTTGCGGCGGTGCAGGTGATCGTCTATGCGGGCGCCATCATGGTGTTGTTCGTGTTCACCATCATGCTCTTGAACGCCGGTGTTGAAGAACGCACCAAGGGCAGCCGCGTCGCGGTTTTATTCGGCATTCCGGGATTGCTGCTTGGAAGCATCCTCGTGGGGTGGGTCGTGCTGCGGCATTCGGGAACCGAGGCCGTCGCCGCCGGCGCTCTGCCGGGCGATCCCAAGATCATCGGACAATTGCTCTTTCACGAATTCTTGCTGCCTTTTGAGATTACTTCGGTCCTGATCCTGATCGCAATCATGGGCGCGGTGGTGTTGGCGAGCAAACCGGCAACCTCACCAGCCAGGAAGGTGGACTGAATGGTCCCCCTCTCTTATTACCTGGCGCTCAGCGGCTTTCTGTTCGCCTGCGGCGTGGCCGGGTTCCTGATCAAGCGCAACATCATCACTATCTTCATGTCGATTGAGTTGATGCTCAACGGCGTAAATCTTTCTTTTGTCGCCTTCGCGGCGCACTGGCATGTGCTGGCCGGACAGGTCTTCGTTTTTTTCGTGATGGTCGTAGCGGCTGCGGAAGCCGCGGTGGGCCTGGCAATCATCATCGCCGTCTACCGCACGCGTGAAACGCTGAACGTGGACCAGGTGAACCTGCTCAAACTATGACAGCGAATCTCAATCTCTGGCTGATCCCGATCCTGCCGCTGGCGGGCGCCGCGATCAATGGTTTCTTTGGGAAGAAATCTTCGCGAACCGCAGTCAGCACGATCGGGTTGGTATTTTCCGGCGCAGCCTTCGCCTGCGCGCTGTGGGTTGCCCTGCGGTTTTCATCTGTCGATCTTCCCTACCAGGAATACATCGCACACTGGATCCGTTCGGGCAATTTCAGCGCCGACTTCGCTTTGTATCTCGATCAACTGTCGTTGGTCATGTTGCTCGTGGTCACCGGAGTCGGATTCCTGATTCACGTCTACTCCGTCGGCTACATGTGGGACGACCCGAGCTACTATCGCTTCTTTGCCTACTTGAACCTCTTCATGTTTTTCATGCTGACGCTGGTGCTGGCCAACAACTACCTGGTGATGTTTATCGGCTGGGAAGGCGTGGGGCTCGCGTCGTATCTGCTCATTGGGTTCTGGTTCACGAAAGACTCCGCTGCATCGGCCGGCAAAAAAGCATTCATCGTCAACCGCATCGGCGACTTCGGATTCCTCATCGGCCTGTTCCTGATCATCCAGCACTTCGGCTCGCTGAACTTCACCCAGGTATTTGCTCAAGTCCAGCCCATCGCTCCGGAAACCGGCAGCGCCGGGCTACTCACTGCTATCGGGATTCTGCTGATGGTGGGCGCCTGCGGCAAGTCGGCGCAGATTCCGCTTTACGTCTGGTTGCCCGACGCCATGGAAGGACCGACTCCGGTCTCGGCGTTGATCCACGCGGCGACCATGGTCACTGCCGGCGTCTATATGGTGTCGCGCTCGCACATGATTTTTGAGCGGGCGCCGATGGCGCTGATGGTCGTCGCCGTGATCGGAACGCTCACCGCTGTTTTTGCCGCCACCATCGGCATAACGCAAACCGACATCAAGAAAGTTCTGGCTTACTCCACGGTTTCGCAACTCGGCTACATGTTCATGGCTTGCGGCGTGGGGGCGTTCTCTGCCGGTATTTTCCACCTGATGACTCACGCCTTCTTCAAAGGCCTGCTGTTCCTGGCCGCAGGTTCGGTGATCCACGCCGTGGGCGGCGAGCAGGACATGCGCAAGATGGGCGGACTGCGCTCTTACATCCCGTGGACGTTCCTGACGATGGGCATCGCCACGCTGGCCATCTCTGGAATCCCGCCATTCGCGGGCTTCTGGAGCAAGGACGAAATTCTGTGGAAGGCCTACTCCAGCGACCACGGGAGTTGGGTGTTCTGGCTGATCGGCGTTATCACCGCCTTCCTCACTTCGTTCTACATGTTCCGGTTGCTGTTCATGACATTCTTCGGCGACTATCGCGGCGCCCAGGTTGACGCGCACGGACACGCTCACGCCGCCCACGGTCACGATGACCACGGACACGGAGAACCTCATGAAAGTCCGATGGTGATGCTGGTTCCGCTGATGATCCTCGCAGTGCTTTCGATCGTCGGCGGCCTAGTGGGCATAGGCAACCGTTTCGAGAATTTCCTTGCGCCCGTGTTCGGGTCCGGCGAGGTCCCGGAAGCGGCTGGAGAAGCCGCAAGCCGCGGCACAGAACTCCTGCTGATGGGAATTTCCGTGGCGGTCGCTGTGATGGGCTTTCTGCTCGCGTTTGTGCTCTACGTGAGCAAGCCGCACCTGCCGCGAAAGATCGCCGATTCACTGAATGGCTTCTACACGGCGGTTCTGAACAAATACTACGTCGATGAGCTTTACGCGAAGCTCTTCGTCAAGCCGCTGGTGGACGGATCGACCAGCATCCTGTGGCAGGGAGTGGACCGCAAGGTTATCGACGATACGGTAAACAACGCCGCCGATGGCGCGCGCAACATTTCCGATAATGTGCGCCACATGCAGTCGGGCAACCTGCGGTCCTATGCGGGCTGGATCGCGGCCGGGTCTGCCGTGGTGATTGCCTACATGATTTGGATGGGAGTGCGATGAGCACCGATAGCTGGAGCCCCTACATTCTGACGTTCGTGACTTTTGCCCCGCTGGTGGGAGCTCTGCTGCTGGTGCTGTTTCCCCGGCGCGATCGTGACGTCCGCATCTTCGCTCTCGTTTTTTCGCTGCTTACGTTTCTTCTCTCGCTGCACCTGCCGGTACACCTCCATCGCGGCCAGGCAGGATTCCAGTACGAGATCGACCGCTCCTGGATCTCAACGCCAAACATTCATTACCACATGGGGATGGACGGCATCTCGCTGTGGCTGGTAGTTCTGACCACGTTCCTGACACCGCTGTGCGTGCTGATTTCGTGGAAGTCGGTCCACGACCGGGTGAAGGAATTTTTTATTCTGCTGCTCATCCTCGAGACCGCGCTGATCGGCGTGTTCACATCGCTCGACCTCTTCCTCTTCTATTTCTTCTGGGAAGCCACGCTGATCCCGATGGCCCTGCTGATCGGGGTGTTCGGCCACGAGCGCAAGGTCTACGCCGCGGTGAAATTCTTCATGTACACCATGATCGCCTCGGTGTTTATGCTGGCGGCGATTCTCTGGCTCTACGCCCACACGGGCAGCTTCGATTTCGTCGTGATTCGCGATCAGATCGCGCGCGGCGCAGTGCCGAACTTCCCGGCTGCGGCGCAGTGGCTCTTCCTCGGATTTTTCCTGGCTTTCGCAGTGAAGGTTCCGCTGTTTCCGTTCCACACATGGCTGCCGGACGCACACGTCGAAGCACCCACCGCCGGATCCGTCCTGCTGGCGGGCGTGCTGCTGAAGATGGGCACCTACGGCATGCTGCGCTTCAACCTCGGCCTGTTCCCCGAGCAAGCCCGACACAATGCTCCATGGGTGATGACGCTGGCGCTGATCGGCATCATTTACGGCGCGCTGGTGGCCATGGTGCAGCCCAACATGAAGAAACTGATCGCCTACTCCTCGGTCAGCCACCTGGGTTTTGTGGTGCTGGGAATCTTCAGTTTCACCCAAGCGGGACTCAATGGCGCGATGTTCGTCATGCTGGCTCACGGAGTTTCCACGGGGGGGCTCTTCATGCTGGCGGGAATTCTCCACGAACGCCGCCACACCTACGAGATTTCGGAGTTCGGCGGTCTCGCCGCACCCATGCCTATCTACGCGGCCTCGTATCTATTCATCGTACTCGCCTCGGTTGGTCTTCCCCTGCTCAACGGATTCATTGGCGAGTTTCTGGTGCTGAGCGGTGCCTTCCAGGCTAAGGCAATCTACGGAGTGCTCGCGGCCACCGGCGTGATCTGGAGCGCGGGTTATCTGTTGTGGATGTACCAGAGAGTGTTTTACGGCAAAGTGACGAACCCGGTGAACAATTCGCTGCACGATCTTTTCGCCTTTGAGAAAGCTGCCGTGTGGCCGTGCGCCGTTGCTGCGCTGGTGATGGGCGTGGCTCCAATTTTGTGGTTGGGGGCGATTGATCCTGCAGTACAGGCCGCTCTCATGCCGTTCACCCAGGTCGTCAGCAAGGTGATGGGACAATGACGACCTTCCTGTTGCCGGCCGCATTGTTGCAGACGATTCCGCAGGGCGTGGATTATATTCGCATTCTCCCCGAACTTATCCTGTCCGTCTTCGGCATCGTGGTCATGGTGCTCGATCCTCTGGTGGATGAGGAAAAGAGTCAGAAGTTGCTCGGCTTTATCGCGCTCGGCGGCGCCGTCGCCGGGCTTCTCGCTACCTGGTATATGGCGCAGTCTCCCGGACTCGCCTTTTCGAACATGGTGAAGGTGGACGACTTCAGCGTGTTCTTCCATTTTCTGGTCATCGGCATTGCGGCGGTGGTCATCCTCAGTTCGTTCGAGTACATGGCGGTACAGCGGATTCGCGCCGGGGAATACTACGCACTCATTCTCTTCGGTGTGGTCGGCATGGCGCTGATGTCCTCGGCGGTCGAGCTGGTTTTGATTTTCATCGCCCTTGAAATCTCCTCGATCTCCACTTATATCCTGACGGGATTTCGCCGCAACGAAGCATCGAGCAGCGAATCGTCACTCAAGTATTTCCTGCTGGGATCGTTCGCGACCGCATTTTTCCTGTATGGTGTGGCGCTGATGTTCGGCGCAACCGGGTTCACCAATATCGATCTGATCAGCCAGAAGCTGCAGGCAGGCCCGGTCCAGTTGCTCGTCTACGTGGCCATGGCCCTGATGTTTGTCGGCCTCGGATTCAAAGTCGCCGCTGCTCCCTTCCACATTTGGACACCCGACGTCTATGAAGGCGCTCCCGCCCCGATCGTGGGTTTCATGTCGACGGCACCGAAAGCAGCGGCGTTCGCCGTACTGTTGCGTGTTGTATTCACCATCAATGCACCTGGCCGTTTCTGGCTCCTCTGGGTGGCTGCAGCCCTCTCCATGACATTGGGCAATGTGGGAGCTCTCGTTCAGACCAACGTCAAACGCTTGCTGGCCTATTCTTCGATCGCCCACGCGGGCTATCTGCTGATGGCGTTCGCAATGACGAACTCAGACGATTCTGTTGCCGGGATTTCCGCCGCCATGTTCTATACGGCAGCCTATGCCGCCATGAACGTGGGCGCGTTCGCCGTGGTCAGCCACTTCGGTAATGCGGGCGAGCGTTACGTGACGCTCGAAGACTACGAAGGTCTCGGCCGCACTTCCCCGCTATTGGCGGCCACGCTCACCATTTTCCTGCTGTCGCTGATCGGCATTCCCATGACTGGCGGTTTCTTCGCCAAATTCTACGTCTTCAGCGCCGCAGTGAAAGCGCACCTGATTTGGCTGACGCTCATCGGCGTGATCAATAGCGCCATCGGCGCTTACTATTACCTCCGCATCCTGGTCGTGATGTACATGCGGGAATCGCGCAAGGAGGTTCCCGTCACTCCGATCCCGTTGGGATTGGGACTCGCGCTCGCGGTCAGCGTCGTGGCTACACTTTATCTCGGCATCCTGCCGAACCGCGTTCTGCAATTTGCCCAGCAGTCCGCTCAGGAATTGCTACCGCAGCAGCTCCCTCCAATCTCCGCGAATACCGCCCAAACTCGGCTCCCAGCGGCCATTCCGCAGCAATAATTTTCTTGTGGAAAATCGCGAAACGCACATTGACAAGGACCTTAGCCAGCGTGCATCATTGTCTCCACCAAGTTTCAGTTCAGTCCTTCTCTCTCAAGGAACTGACAGTGGGCCTGGAGGAGAGCAAATGTACAAATTGATTGATCGGCTTTGGTCGGAAGATGTGGGACAAGACATCGCCGAATACGCGGTGATGTTGGCGGTTATTCTGGTTCTGGTGGTGGGAACGGTTCGCTTGATCGGGTCGAATGCCAATACCGTATTCTCAAGCGCAGCCAGTTCGATCCAGTAGGCATGCAATTCCGGCAGTTTGGGTCGATTTCCGATTTATCTTGCGGTAGAAACTTATGACACGATTTACTCCAGGCACCGCGTTTACCGCTTACTTCTGGTTTCCAGGAGCAGCGGCTGCGGAGCAGCTTGGGGTAAGGATGAGCCACTAACGGCTATCTAAACTAAACAAGCTCAGCCGCAAGCCGCGATCCAGGGATCGCGGCTTTTGTTTTCTGGAAAAACGTACTCAAGGAGAAGCATCGCGATGATCGTCAACATGTCAGAGAAAGCCACCGAGCAGGAAATCAACCATGTTATTGAACGGATCCGCGAAGCCGGATACCAACCTCACGTCACGCGCGGCACGGAGCGCACCATCGTCGCGGCGGTGGGCAGCGGACGCCGCCACGAAATCGAAGCGCTTCAGGTCGCTCCCGGAGTGGACAACGTGGTCGCCATCGCTCAGCCCTTCAAACTGGTAAGCCGTCAGGTGAAACCTGAGCGCTCCGTCGTGAAGATAAATGGCGTCGCGATCGGCGGCCCCGAAGTGGTGGTGATCGCGGGCCCGTGTTCCGTGGAATCGCGTGCGCAATTGCTCGACACGGCGCACGCGGTGAAGCGCGCAGGAGCCGCCATGCTGCGCGGAGGAGCGTACAAGCCGCGCACTTCCCCGTATGACTTTCAAGGCCTCGGTCTGGAGGCGCTGAAGATTCTGCGAGAAGCCCGCGAAGAGACCGGCCTTCCCGTCGTCACGGAAGTGATGAGCACCGAGGACGTGGATGTCATCTGCGAGCACGTGGACATGCTGCAAGTCGGTGCTCGCAATATGCAGAATTTCGCGCTGCTGCGCCGTCTGGCGACCATCAACAAGCCCATTTTGCTAAAACGCGGCCCGTCTGCCACCGTGAAGGAATGGCTGCTGGCGGCAGAGTATCTGCTCTCAGGAGGCAACCAGCAAGTCGTCCTGTGCGAGCGCGGCATCAAGACCTTCGAAACCGAAATGCGCAATACGATCGACCTGGCTGCCGTGGCCTTGGCGCGCGATTTGTCGCATCTGCCGGTGATCGCCGATCCTTCGCATGGCACGGGTAAGCAGAGTCTGATTGCTGCCGTGTCGCGGGCGGCAGTTGCGGTCGGAGCTGACGGTTTGATTATCGAGGTGCATCCATGCCCGGAACGCGCGCTCTCGGATGGTCCGCAGTCTCTCGACTTCGCCGGATTCGGCAAGGTCATGCGGGCGTTGGCAGAACCGCTGCGGCAGACTGCCAGCCTGCCCGCAGCGGTGACGGCTGCGTCGTAGGACAGGACAGATTTGCGACGGCCTCGTCCTACGATCGGCACGATAGGGGGTACGGTCGCCGCCTGGCTGAAGCGGAAGATCCATCGTATTTGCGTCTGAAGTCCCTTTTGAACATCAGATGGTTATGCTGGCATCTGTCACGCGCCTGCGAGTGCGATCTGTTAGGTTCATTCCAGCGTTCCTGTGGCGTACGTTTCTGAGTGAGCGTCAAGGGGTGCGCGCACCTGGCTTTTTCGGAGGAAGGCTCCTTCTCGACTCGGGCCTGACATTCTGGACTTTGACGGTATGGGAGAGCGAACAGGCCATGAGAGGATTTCGCGGCTCTGGAGCTCACGCGCGAGTGATGTCACGACTGGCGCGGTGGTGCAATGAAGCAGCGTATGCCCACTGGGTCCAAATGAGCGATCACATTCCCACATGGGATGAGGCGTATGAACGATTGGTGGCCGAAGGGCGACTGTCTCGAGTGGAGCGTCCGTCCAAGAACCATTCCGACCGGCAGTTTGCCAGGCCCCGGCTGAAACCCTTGATCGGATTGGACCTGAAGCCGAAGGGCTCGGCCAGAATTAAATCGATCTGATTTCCGTCATCTCCTGTTCGGGATTTCATAACCAACGAAAACTCGCGTCAGCGAATCTCGGCCAGCGAGTGTTCCAGCGCGCCGCGCTTTGGTGCGGGCATTGCGCCCACCTCGCTGGCTACCCACGCTCCCACCAGGTTCGCCACTTCGTTCATCAGACCCAGAGACGCGCCCTGCAGATACTCATGCACCAGTCCGGCGGTAAATGCGTCTCCCGATCCCACGGTGTCCGCCACGCGGACTTGAAACCCCGGATGCTCGCTCGAATCCCGGCCCCGCACCAGCAGACTTCCGCGTCCGCCGCGAGTGATGCAGACCAGCTTCAAATCATGGGTGCGGATCAACCACTGCGCCGAAGATAACTCGTCTTTGTGCGGAGCCTTACTCAGGTACATGATCTTCGGCAGTTCTTCGTCGTTGAGCTTGACGATGTCCGCCAGCTTCATCGAGTCCGAAAGGACTTCCTGCGAGTAATAGGACTGCCTCAGATTGACGTCGAAGACTTTCACCGCGCTGGGCGAGGTGGCACTGAGGAAATGTCGAATCGTAGCGCGGCTTTCCTCCGACCGTTGCGCCAGCGATCCAAAACAAACCGCATCCGCCTTTTCGGCCAAGAGCTGCCACTCCGGCGTCCACTCCAGAGAATCCCAAGCCACCGGTTGCGCAATCTCAAATCGCGCCATCCCCTTGCCGTCGAGTTCCACTTTCACCGTGCCCGTCGGACGTTGCCGGTCGGTCTGCACATGATCGATGTTGAGCCCGAGTTCCTCCATGCGCCGTAGCGCTTCCAGCCCCGGGGAATCCTCGCCGACGCGGCTGGCTACAATCCCCTGATCTCCCATGAGAGTCGTAATGTAGGCGAAGTTTGCGGGCGCACCGCCGAGACAGGTTCGCTCCGGCAAATGGTCCCAAAGCACTTCGCCCAGTCCTACGACTTTCTTTTTCATAGTCGATTCACCGGATCGGATGGGGCTCCTTGAGTTCAGCGCAACTCGCAGTTTGTCGTCTTAGACTTGTTCTCGAGCACATCGTTAGTTGCCACAGCTTGCCGGGGAGCGAGTCAAAACCTGCAACAACTTTCTCGCCGAAGGCAGATCGGGATTAAACTCCAGCACACGAAGTGTGTAAGTGCGAGCCTCACTAAACTTTCCCGCGGCGCAATAAGCACGCGCGATGTTCAGGCCAATGCTGCTTCTGGCCGGCGTGTGTTGGAATGCATTCTGCCAGAGCTGCATCGCGCCCTGCAGATCTCCGGTTTGGGCTTCGATCACCCCGAGATTCGTGGCAGCATCTACCAGAGTCGGATCCTTGGCCAGCGCCTTCTGGTAAACCTCGCGGGCATGCTCGGTCGATCCCCTCCGGTGTTCGGCATAAGCCAGCGCAGAAAGAAGCGCAGGATCGTCGGGCGATTGCTTCACTGCTTTGGAAAGCAGCTCTCTCGCTTGTGGCTCAGCCACTGACATTCCGCTTTCCACGACTGAATCCCAGGCGAGGGCAAGGTCTCGCGGATCGGGCTCAGTTTTGGTATCAGGGAACGGAACCAGGCGCGGTAAAGAAAAAGAAGACTTCCCGTCAGGATTCTGCAGCAGTTGCGGGGAGATTTGCGGCCGCCGCGGTGTGCGATGGTCGGTGACTTCCGTATGCGCCACATCAGTGCTCGGCGATGCAGGCATGTGGCACGCGGTGCAGTCCGGATGATCCGGGTGGTGTTTGGCTGCGAAAGCCGCGCCATGGCAAACGAGGCACCTGCCTCGATAGAATGCGACTCGCTCTTCCGCCGAGGGCGACCGATGCGGATCGTGGCAGCTGGTACAAGACATGGCGTCGCCCGATTTCTTCTTGCACTGGCTCTGCGCAAAGGCCTCCACCTGGCTGACGGCGCCCAATCCCGATCCCTTAGCGTCGACGAGGAGGAAGTACCGAACGTAGTCGGAGAGCGCGTCACCGGGCTGGAATTCGTAGGCATGACGTCCTGGGCGTTCAACGGCGGCCTTGCCTTCCAAGTGGCACTGCATACAGATGTCATCGCGCCGCGCCGGCGTAAGCTTGGCAGGATTGACGATCGCACCGCCATTGACGTGCGCACCACCGGAACCATGGCAGCGCTCGCAAGCCACGCCGTTGTGAGTGAACGGAGGCTCGGGATAGCGGTTGTCCGTGCCCTTGGCGGGAGCCTGCATTCCACTCACATGGCAACGCAGGCAGCTGGTGTAAGCGGGAAGGTTTAATGGGATTTCGCGCGCGGCCTGGTAGGCCGGAGCCATGTCCCACATTTGCTTGTTCGCGTACCAGTTCACCGGAGACTCGAAGAGAAACCCGTCGGTCTCAAACAGGTAGGTGAGGCCGCGGCGTCCTGAGCCGATGTAGTACAGCAACTCGCGCGTACCGCGAACTTGGGGATCGCCCGGCCGGTCGAAGCTTAACCAGGCGCGTCCATTCTCGGTGTAGATGCGGTAGTGTACGCCGGAGTCCTTGTGCGTGAACTCGGCTGGCATGAAGCCGTCAATTGCAGGGCCGCTGGCGTGCGCCATCGAGGTACGCTGGTAAGACTCGTAGATCGCGGAATGGCACGGAGCGCAGGCTTGGTTGCCAACGTAAGGGTCTCGGTCTGAGACTTTGGCAGGCATAGTGTGATTTGCGGTTGGATTCTGCGCCGCTGAGGCGGCGGCTGACCACACAACAACTGACCACATAGCAATGGAAAGAAATCCCCCCGCCGCACGGCACTTCCACCATCGAGAGCGAATCACGTTTCGCCTAATCTGACAGTACTGGGCCCCATTCTATGCGAGACAAGAAGAGGGAGCCGTGGCAGGCTCCCTCCCCGAGGTAGGACGACTGCATCTTCGTGGACTAGAAGGTCAAGCGCAGCCCAAACTGAAGCTGACGCATTCCATTGGGCGAACCTGGGGAGGCGTCCGCTTCAATATCCGTGACCTTGCCGTTACCGGCGCAATCGATACATGTACCACTGCCGCCCTGGTTTTGGTTGAAGCCGAGGATGGGGTGGTTGAATACGTTATAGGCGTCCATACGGAACTGCAGCTTGACCCGTTCGCCGAGCGGGAAGTTCTTGGCAATCGATGCATCAGAGCCGAAGAATCGCGGCCCACGGAAACTGTCGTAACCGCGGTTCCCGATATTATTGAGTCCAGGGTCCGCAAATCCGTTGCCGCTCGGCAGACTCGTGATCCCGCCGCTGACCGTGTCCGTGACTGGCGTAAAGAAAGTTACAGTGTGCGTCGCACCGTCGAAACTGCCCGCTCCAGTGTGGAACGATCCCGGGCCCTTATTCGGTCGGCACACCCCGGTGTCTTGCTCCAGATTACAAACCGCGCCCGACAGCCCGGGCGTCCAAGGCAGTCCACCCGCCCAAGTGACTGTCCCGCTCATTTGCCAGCCGCCGATCACCTCATCCACACCGCGGCCAACACCACCAGCGAACGACTTACCCTTGCCGAAGGGCAACTCGTAAATCAGATTCGAAACCCACTGGTGATTCCGCAGGTTGTCGTCCGGCCCGTAAGCGATTGACTTCTGATCAGCATAGAAATTGCTGTCGTAGTGATAAGCATGGGAAAAGTTGTAAAAGCTGAGGAACTGAAGGCCCTTCGAGAAGCGTTTATCCACCTTGATGGTGAGCGCGTTATAGGTGCTGCTGGCATCGTTTCCGAGGTAATTGCCCTGATCGGTGAAGCAGCAGGTCAGCGGCAAACCGGTTGTCGGATCGGTGTAGCCAGGATAGGTGAACGCGTTGTAGTACGGACGTCGCTGCACTTGAGGGACAGCTGGCACGAATGCGCACGCCCCTGGGCACCCCTGCACGGTTCCTGTTCCAAGCCTTGGCTGATTGACATTGTAGGTCGGGCCATCTCCGACGAAGCCGTGCGTGCCCTTGTTCCCGAGGTACGTGACCTCCAAAGTCATCGTATTTGTGACCTGATGCTGGACCGTCGCGTTCCAGGTGTCAACATAGGGCAAGCGCTGGTTAGTGGGTCGAATGTGGGGCTGGATGCATTGGGAGGTATTTCCCAAGAAGCAGTTCGGCCCCGCCAGAGGTAACTGGCCGTTTGAAGGCACGGTGGGAAATGCGAAAACTGGCGGCCCCGCTGCGAGCGTGAAGGCCGGCAGGAATTGATTGCTATTTGCGTTCGATTGGGCTGCCAAAACCGGCAGGTTCTGGGTCACTGCGTGGCCAAAGTTAGAACCGAAGACTCCCATATCGTAGCTGCGGCCATATCCCATACGAACCACGGTTTTCGGCCGCAACTGATAAGCAACGCCGAGACGGGGAGCGAAGGCGTGCCAATCATTGCCGACGTTCCCATTTAGCCCGTATGGGCCAAAGCCCGCTACGCGGTCTACGCCTTGGACGATGTTAGTGAAGCCGCCGTTGCCCTTGCCATTGACGTGCTCCGGGAAGTAGACCTCCCAGCGCAAACCGTAGTTAACAGTCAATTTCGGGGTGACGCGCCAGCTATCTTCTCCGTAGTAGAACATGCGGGGCTGCCTCTCAGCAGCGTTTACGCTGGTGCTGACGTACCGGTTCAGATCCGTAACTTGTCCCAAGAGGAACGTTCCCCAAGCCAACCCGCCTGAGCCCGCGTTAGAGGTAGTCGCATCTTTAAAGTCGTAAACTCCGGTTCGATTGGAGTCGCTCGGCACGCGCAGGTTCTCCGCGTAGCGCACGTCCGCGCCGAATTTGAAGGTATGGTTCCCGCGCGTCTTGGTCCAGTTTGTGACGAACTGAAATTGCTGTTCGCTCTCAATCAGCGGGCAGTTGCAACGGGCGACGCCAAGGCCATCACCGAACTCGGAATTTCCGTTGAGGTTGAACTGGCCAAGTCCAGAGGTGAAGGAGTCGCCGAGATTGGCGTTCGGAATTCCGAAGCCGGTCATCGGCGTTGTGCCCTCATCTGGTTTGTGGGTATGCGGGTTATATTTGAAATAGCCAAAACGGAAATCAGCCAAGAGAGACTGGCTGAGCGTCTTGGTCACGCCCGCAGCCAAGCTGTGATTGTGCACAACCGAGCTTCCGGCCAAACCGCCTGGACCAAAACCTATTCCACCCAAAGCGCCGAGACTGCCCTTCCCGGAAAGGCTGAAGTAGTCAAGGCTGTAACGTCCGAAAACCTGAACGCTCTGGCTGGCGGCGAAATCAATGCGTGTATCGAAAGCGTTCTGGCTGTATGGACCCGATCCGGAAGCTAAGAAGTTGTTAGCTGTGCCTACGCCGGAGGGCGCGGGATTGGAACCGACGTTATTCGGCTGAGGGAATAATGCCAGGATTGCAGCGGCCTGCGGCGATATTTGGCCAATCGGAATCTTGTTTCCCGCATACGGTATACCTGTTCCTGGTGCGTAAGCTTGCCCGCCGGTTCCATACTGAGGTCCCAGATAGTCGCTCAAATTGCAGAAGCCAGGAGTGGTGCTGGCCGCGTTAGTCGCGGGGTTGCACGATGAAAGCACCGTTGCCGTCGGAATGGTTATGAGATTTGTTACTCCACTGGCTTGCCGCGTACCCTGGAAATCGCCGAAGAAGAACAGCTTGTTCTTAATGATCGGGCCGCCCACGCTTCCACCGAACTGCTGCCACCTGCTGTGGGGAATAGGGCTGGCTGCAATGCCCGGCCGCGCATCCCACTCCGTGAAAGGATCCTTAGCCTCGGTTGCATCGGTTCGCCGGAAGTAGAACGCGCTGCCGTGAATATCATTGCTGCCAGACTTGGTCTGAACTGTGACCAACCCGGCGATCGCTTTCCCGAACTCTGCGTCAAAATCCGCAGCAGTGATTTTCGCTTCGGTCACAGAGTCGAGGTTCGGATTGATGACGATAATCCCCAAGATAGGATCCTGATTGTCGGTGCCATCCAATTCGAATCCAGTTCCACTAAAATGCTGGCCATTGACGAATATCTGGCCGCCGCCCTGCGGGTTCTCCGTCGCGGCATGTGACCATCCAAGCTTTTGCGTGCCCGGGGTCAAGAGCTCGAAGTTCGTGAAGTTGCGGTTGAGGACGGGCAGATCCTCGACGTATTTAGCATTAAACTCTACGGCTACATCAGCGCGGTCAGTCTTGAGTTGCGGGGCCTCTGCGGTTACCTCCACCTGCTCGCTGGCGGAGCCGACTTGGAATTGGCCGTCCACTTTTGATCCTGTGTCAGCGGACACTTGAATGTCCTTAAACTCCAGGGTCTTAAAGCCCGTGCCTGCGATCTGGATGGAGTAGACGTCTGGGATCAAGTGGGACACCGAGTAGTTTCCGCTTTCATTCGTCACGGTCTCGGTAGAGACGTTCCTAGTCTGGCTCGTGACCGTGACTTTCGCTCCGGTAACGGCTGCCCCCGACGGATCGATTACCGTGCCCAAGATGCTGCCGGAGACGGCCTGACCGAGTGCGCTCGGCACCCACAGACTGCACAGGAGACTAAACACAGCCACGGAGATCCAGACTGACCTTTTCATGAACTTCCTCCTAGAGAACCTTGCCTAAAGACTTGCCAACACGATGTGCCCCGGAAATGCGAATGGGTGATTGTGATCACAGACCGTGCAGTCGTAGTACAAAACAATTATCTGGATTAAGTTTCACTAGGTTTGATACCGTTACATGGATAAAGTCCCAGTATTGCAGTAAGATACGTCGTTGGGTTACTTCTAAGTGATATGGCTGTCACGCACACTTTCACGATCGGACGAGCGCAAAGCTTCCAGCAAATAGATAAGCTTATTAAAAGTCATAGCCTGCACAGCTCCGAATCTCTGTGCAAACTGCTGCGCTACCTCGCCGAACACTCCCTGGATCATCCCGGCATCGCCCTGAAGGAATACCAGATTGCCACCGAAGTTCTGGGCCGACCTGCCGGATTCGATCCGCAGAGTGATTCCACGGTCCGCGTGCAAGCGGGGCGCCTGCGAGTAAAGCTCGCCGAGTACTACGCGCAGGAGGGCCCCGAAGATCCTATTGTGGTCGAGATTCCCAAGGGGTCGTACGCGCTCACGTTCCACTTGCGGGCACCTAAGTCAGGAGTTCCAGCAGCGGCCGCTGTGGTTTTCGAACCTGCAGTGAAAAAAGAGGAAGTGGCTGCCTTCAGTCGTGGGGTGGTGATCACGGTTGCGGTTTTTTCGGTTCTGCTCGCAGCATCTTTGTCGACGACCGCCATCCTGCTGTCGCAGCGCACGCGCCTGCAGGCCGCAACCAGCCAGGCTGCTCCTGCTGCCTATCAG
>CABDXO010000291.1_pt1 | contig 19652 bp, 17 predicted proteins | sample 3421281 | NCBI WGS metagenome assembly CABDXO01 (sample SAMEA5534326, study PRJEB31848) | metagenome | biome: tundra; feature: field; material: soil | place: USA | collected 2013-05 | depth 0.15 m
TGGCGCAAAATCGCCGTTACACTTATTGACCCTGTGACGCATTGAATCAGTCGTTTTCTTTCATGCGCAAATTCCAAGACAACTCCCCGGTGCCACAGTTTCGGCACGCTGCGTCGAGTGCTGGTCCCTGGTAGCCGCATGAACACTCAATATAGTATTCCCGCCGAACAATGACGTGCCTGACCTTGGTTCTCTCTTCTGCACAGATTTCTCGTGACCGACGGGGCGTCACAAAACCCTGCCCTCCGAGAGAATCCGCCAAGTAGTGAATCTGTGATTTGGACCGGGTGCGGGGGAATTTCCGGTCCCGCAAGATCTTCAGGATCAGCTCCGAGAACGGAACAAGACTTCCGCTGATGCCCACCGCGTCTTCGTGGATAGCTCTGACGATCTCTTCGGGAGATTGCGCGGCCAGCAGTCGCGGACCCAGTTTCGGCCAGAACTGGAGCAACACGACGCGGTAGTGATCGGCTTGTCCTACCGCAATGGAATGATCGATATGGGGCGGCCTGCCTCTCCCCCTCTTTTCGTTTGGCTTCTCAGAAGATTTCTTTTGAGCCATGTAACTTTTTCCTCCCCTCACATTTTCCGGGATTTTCCCAGCTCTGGCCTCATAATTATACGGACATACGTTCCAATATTCCATCGTTTTTACGAACAACAGATTCTTTGAATCTATGTAACTAGCTGCATATAAGCATATTAACTCTGTTTATCATTTGCAATCCACAACTCCCCTGTAGCACTATTTATGCGGAGATATCGCCATGTTTGCTAAAGATACCAAATGGTTTCCCTGTCCGGTCTGCCTAAAGCCGCTCGATGTCCGAACGAGCAAACGAAAAAAACCTTACGTCATTTGTTCGCCTTGTGGCGTGCAGATGTTCATCCGCGAGCGGGCCGGAATCGAGGCTTTTGAAAAGTTGGTGGAACAGGGCCTGAAGGCGGATGTGCTGACTCGAATCGGCCAATTGGAAGAACGCTACCGGCTGAAGTGCCCCGAGTGCACAAAGCCTTTTTGGGCCAGTCCCGAATTGCTGGTAACGAACTGGCTGAATACAAAAGTGTCGGGCTACCGCTGCCCGGAGAAGGGTTGCCGGGGAGTCGTTCCGATTGGAGAGCGGTCTGACACGGCGACTGATTCGTCACCTAAAGGGGAAGTGAGCAAACCAGTAAAAGACCGTTAGGCAGACTCGTTATCGGTTTCCGAGCTTATGTCGATCAAGTCCAAGTCGAACGCGGTTCGTGGCACGAAGGGATCCCCTCTCTTTCAAAGCGCCACAGTGGAAACCGTGAGCGGACATATAACCTCTCAAGAACAGCGCATCGAGCAGATGTACCAGTTGGCCCACATCTTCGCCTCCATCTTTGAGGCACTACCAGACGAGCACGAACATGCCATTGCCACCACGCGGGAAGCGGCCTAATATCTACACCCATGAATATTGCCAACCATAACGGCTAGGGATCGGAAGGCGTGATGTATTTACGGGTCAGCACGCCGGAACAGGCTGACCCATTGAATCTGAAGAATCAGGAAGACGCCTGCCGAAGACTGGCGACTCAGCGCGGCATTGCTGTGGCTGAGGTCATTCTCGGGCCGGGCGAGTCGGGGCGCACTGCGGACAGGCCTTCATTTGTGCGGTTGCTTTCCTACTGCAAGGCACACCGCCAGAGAATCGGCTATGTCATCGTGGAGTCGTTGAGCCGTTTTGCGCGCAACGTCGCCGATCAGGGCGCTGCCCTTGCCGAGTTGCGGGAGAACGGGATAACCCTGCTGTCAGTGGCGGAACCAAACGTTGACAACACAGCGGCGGGCCGCATGGCAGCGGGCGTTCATGGCGTCTTCAATCAATACTTCTCCGACGCGCTGTCGGAGAAAATGAAAGATCGCTCGGCTGCCAGTGTCCGTGCGGGCCGTTGGCCGTGGGCCGCGCCTCTCGGTTACGTCAACGACCTGAAGCTTGGCAACGGCGCGAACATCAGGCCTGACTCAGCGTCGGCGCTACTCGTGCGCGAAGCCTTCGAGTTGTATGCGACCGGCCAGTACACCAAGATTCAAGTTTTGAAAATCATCACTGACAAGGGGCTGAAGACGAAGCGTGGGCAGAAGCTGGCGGCACAAACGTTTGATGCTCTGTTGCGTAAGCCCATCTATGCAGGCTGGGTTTACTCGTCGAGTGTGCCCGATCCGGTGAAGGGCTTGCACGCCCCAATTGTGAGTCAGGAACTATACGATGCCGTGCAGCGAGTGCTGTCTGGTCGCAAGCTGTCGAGTGCGCCGAAGCGGAAGCAAAACCCAGCGTTCCCGTTGAAGCACTTTGTGAAATGTGGCGTCTGTGGAATCCCGCTCACTGGTGGAATGAACAAGGGTAAGCTGAAGCACTACCCGAACTACTGGTGTCGCAACTCCGACTGCAGAGCCGTAAAGGTATCGAAACCCGTTCTTGAATCTGAATTTGTCGAATATCTCGGAACCTTGCGACCGGACGCCGCAACCGTTGCCCAGTTCCCTGCCATCGCGGCCGAGGTCTGGGCCCGGAGACAGGGCGATTCAAGCATGACGACCAAAGAACTCACCGCTAGCTTAGATGAACAGAAGATGCTGAAAGCAGAACTTCTGCGGGCTAAGCTTCGGGGCGAAGTCAGCCAGGCCGACTACGTCCAAGCCAATGCGGACTTCGACGATGAGATTGAGGGCATCGCCCAACAAATACACGCTTTGCGCTCGCAGCGTGGAAAGCTTGATGCTTTCCTGTGCTTCTCAAAGCTGATGCTGGTGGATGTATCAGCCGCGTGGCAACGAGCCGACGCTGAGCAAAGGCTACGTGTTCAAAATTTTCTCTTCCGAGATGGTGTTGCGTACCACCAAAACCGGAAGTTTTTGAACACTACTAAGCCGACGTTGTTTCAACAACTAAGAGCGCTGACCCATCCTGAAAGTGCGGTTGGCGTCCCCGGCGGGATTTGAACCCGCGTTTGCTCCGTGAAAGGGCGCCGTCCTATTGGATCACGTAGTAATTACAAGGCAGCGGTCGCTCTGCAATGCCCTGTAAGGAACGGTTAGAGGCGCCAAGGTACAGAGTTTGGTTGTACCGTTCCTTGTACCGCGAGTTTTGGCGTTGGGAGTCTGAAAAGACTGGGAGGTCTGGCGATCTTGGGAACGAAGCGCAAAGACGATTTCGAGCCGTACTGGCAAGATGAGAAGGACTGGCTCTGCATCGTCGAATTCTTGCCCACCGATAATCCAGAGGCTCGGCTCTTTGCCGCCGACATAATCGGGTGCCTCGTTGGTTTATGCAAATCTCACCAACACACGCTCCCTGGCACTCCTCAGCGATCCTGACGCCAGCGCTTACGAGCTTCTATTCTCCTCTTCGTCTCCTGAGGAGAAAAACGAGTTCCTGAACTTGGTCCGTTCAAATGAGGACATGGGGAACGACTACATCATTGAGTTTACGCCGCCCACCACTGAAGAAATTAGGAATGCTGGTCCACTCGCAACGGTCTTACCTCAAGATGCTCTTACCCATGCCATTCTGATTGCAGCGACGCTTTCTGCGGGTACAGAAGATAGTCGCGCTGTGTCGTAGAGCCCCAGTAACCGTTTCCGAACGCTTTGGAAGCGGGTGGACTCGGGTGAGCGATAGTCAGGAGAGAAGCTTTCCAACTTCGCTGTCGTCGCCAGGTCGTCGAAGATCGGGGGCCATGCGAACGTGTTGCTGCTCGCCGCTAGCGAGCCGCGGCAGCGCTTCGAGCGTAGTGTGTGCCCGGTGCCACGCCGCGTCGAGGTCGCGGCGATCGAGCGCGACCAGTGCGCTCGCGGTTTCGAGGATCGCGTCCGCTTGATCCGACAGCTCTTGACGGCAGGCGTCCGGAAGTCGCGGTGCCAGCCGGCCAATCGCGTCGAGCTGGCGGATCAGTACAGCGGGTGTCGTCGCCGAGGCCTGACGGATCTGATCGAACGCGAGCTTGGCAAGGCGCTCCAGCCGCACGGGCGGCATCCATACCCGCAGCCGGCTGCCAGTGTCGTACCAGTTCCCTTCGAGCGGCGGCCGCTCGGCCAGCGTGAGCAGTGCGTCGGCCAGCCAGTCAACGCAAGCAACGCCCGTGAACGTGTCGTTGACCGCGGGCGACAGCGCACGGATCGCGATCTCGACGACCTGCGCGATCCCAAACTCACTATCTTGAGTCAGCGTGCGGTGACGGCCGATGTGAACGCCCCGATCAATCGCGGCTTCGAGTGCGCCGACGTTTTCCCGTGGGACAATTGCTGCGAGCGGCTCGCCGCGGAGCACGAACTGGCCTGGGCGGAACCTAAGCACGATCATTGCGTCCGCCGCGCGAGCGGCGGCCACCAGCGCGCTGTGATTGACATGCTGCAGGTATCCGCTCTTCGAGCACGACACGATAGCGCCGGTCTTAGCTTGGCTCAGAATCGCGGCGTCGTCGGGCACCGCGCCGGTACCCTCTCCGGGGCCGGGCACGTGTGCGCCGCCGGCCGCGACGTATAAATCGTCGACGATCGCGCCGATCATGTCGGGGTTCTGGATCGATCTCGCGACCCGATGGCTGTAGTAAACGAGGAACCCGAAGCTGAGCACGACGAGCACCCAGGCCATGATCAGCGAGAGCTGTGGGATGAACGTCGACTGCGGATCCTGATGCGTGACGAGGAAGACGAGGCAGATGTACACGAACGTGCCCATGAACATGCCGATCGTCACCTGAGTGACCCAGTCCTGCAGGAACCGGTAGAGCAGGCGCGGTCCAAACAGCGTCGAGACCATCGACAGCACGAGCAGTGCGACCGAGAAAATCAGCGCGAGCACGGTCGCGACCGCGCCCATCATCGCCGACAGAATCGCGCGCGCGTCATCGATGCTGCCCATCGTTAGCCACGACGGGATGTGAATCACGCCATACTTGTCGAGGATGTCCGGAACCAGGGTGATCGCGAACAGAGCGACTGCGGCGAGCGAGAGCTGCAGCGGGATCCGCCAGAGGTTAATGTCGCGTTGCGAACGGAGCTTGGTAGGGCGCGGGGTGAGCATGCGATGTGAACTTCAAACCTCTATCTTCCCAAGAGCAATCGTTCCAGTACCGGGCCGAGGGCCAAGGCAGGGAGATAGCTCAGGGCCACCATTACTATCAAGCAGGTCGTGAGTAGCACCCCGAACACAAGAGAATGAGTCGGAAGAGTTCCTGACGAAGACGGAGTCTTCCTCTGACGACCGAAGAGAGCAGCAAACGACAATGCAGGAATCGCCAAGCCGAACCTACCCACCATCATCGCCAACGCCGTGGTGAAGTTGTAAAACCGAGTGTTAGCACTCAGACTGGCAAAGCTTTGGCCATTGTTGGCGAAGCAGGAAGTAAAGGCGAAGAGAATCCCCGTAAAACCATGCGGGCCAGTGTTGACCGTAAGCCCGGACAGTCCCAGCCTGGTGCTCACGGCAATCGCGGTGAGTGGCAGAACGACCAGCGGCGCCGCCAACGCGTAGAGCATGATCATTTTGTTCTCCGCAGGCCCTATTTTCTTGCCCAGGTATTCAGGCGTTCGCCCAACCATGAGTCCCGCCAGAAACACGGCAATCGCGGCGGCCATGACCATGCTGTAAAGGCCAGTTCCCAGTCCTCCGAATATGAGCTCTCCCAGCAGCATATTCACGAGCAACACCATGCCGCCGAGCGAGGTGTAGCTGTCGTCCATTGAGTTGTTTGATCCTGTGGCTGTGTTGGAAGTAACGACAGCCGTAAGGGTGGAACCTCCAATGCCGAAGCGCACCTCCTTGCCTTCCATGTTCCCGCCAGACTGGAAGCGACTGTGTCGGGAATTCACGTTTGCGATGGGGGGGAACCCCCGTTGTTCAAAGTGATGGACGAAGACCAGTCCGCAGACGAAGAGAAGCAGCATCACTCCGTAGAGAAGCCATCCTTGTCGAGGCTGCCCAACCATCCTGCCGAAGGTATTGGTGAAGGCTGCAGGCAAGAGTACGATCGCCAACATTTCCAGGAAGTTTGTAAGCGGCGTTGGGTTCTCATAGGGATGTGCCCCATTTGCGTTAAAGAATCCGCCGCCGTTGGTGCCGAGATTCTTGATGATCTCCAGCGCGGCTACAGGACCCTGCGGTATGACCTGTTGCGTACCTTCGACGGTAGTGACGACCGCATAGTGGTGGAAGTTCATCGGAACACCCTGCCAGACCAGCAGCAAGGCGCCGATCAATGCTCCGGGCAACAGTATCCACAGCAGGGCGCGTGTCAGATCAACCCAAAAGTTGCCGAGCGTGTCGGAGAGTTGCCGGGAAAGGCCGCGGATGAAGGCCACGCCCACCGCTAGCCCCGCCGCGACCGCCAGAAAGTTCTGCGCGCAAAGTCCCACGATCTGGCTGAAATAGCTCATCGTGTTTTCGCCGGCGTAGGCTTGCCAGGTCGTGGTGGTCGAGAAGCTGATTGCCGTATTCAGAGCCAGGTCTGGGGATAACGGCGTCGTGTGGTACTGGGGGAAGAACCAGGGAAGAAACTGCTGCATCCTGAGAATGGCATACAACAGGAGCGTGCCGGCAAAGCCAAAGAGCACAAAACACGTTGCATACTCCTTGCCGGTCATCTCCAGATTAGGATCAACCGCAGTAACGCGATAGATCAGCCGCTCAACAGGAAGACAAAAACGATCAAGTACCGTTCGCTTCCTGGAAAAGACCCGTTCCATGTATCCGCCCAGAGGCCTTACAAGGGCGGTGACGATGGCCACAAACAACACGTATTGAATTGCACTGTAGAAATCCACGATCTATTCAGGAGCGGCCCGACCGAAGCGTTGTCAAAACAACTACCGGGTTGCCGAATGCGCTAGGTCCGCCATCGCCCTGCTTGAAGCATTCTAGTGCCGCGTCGGCGTATTTGTAAGGAAACAAGTTTTACCTAAAGCCCGCCCTAGCGACGGATCGCCTGACAGCGGAATGAATAGCCGACCCCGATGAGATGATCTACTGCAGCCGACGATAGGCCCACGCCGAGATGGAAATCAATCTGGTGCTCTTTGGCGATCTTTAGAGCTGTCCCAAAGTGCAGCAAGTGCCGCGGCCCGCCGACTTCCGGAAAATCACCCGCGTACTCGATAAACGCGTCCCAGGGTTTCGTCAATTGCCGATCTAACAAGAACGTGGACTCGCCGGTCACATTTCGCGTGCGGCCCTGAGTAGGCCAATACACCGAGAACATTCCGGCCGCCGTCCAGTTGGTGGACAACGCGCGCGACCACGGGACTTGCAATCCCGGATCGTACCCGCCGCTGGACACGCCGTTGGCGCCGGTCGGAAAACTGAGGAACAGGATTGCGGATGCGTCGAATTTACCCGGCGTGGGACCAAGCTGTTCTTTCATTCCGACGGCAAAATCGCCGAATCCCGAGCCGGCGCCAGCGCTCAGGTTCTGAAAATAGTCCGGCACCGTGAAACGCAACTCGGTCCTCTTGGCGATACCAAAACGTATTAAGCTCTCCGGGCCGTCTAGGACGCTCTGCCCGTGGCTGCTGGTTTCAAGGAAGCCGTTCTCCACCTGCAGGCTGCCGCCCGGGACCACCACGCTGGAGTTCGTAACTGCTGGCCGATCCGTTGCGATCGTTCCCGCTGCGTCAACGCTCGGGGGCTGATCTTGGCCATGTAATGGCAGCGTTACGGCCAAGATGAATGCCAGCGGAGCGGTGGAAATGCGAGCGAGCATTGGACGAGTGGACAGTCCCGCGTTGTCCTACGAGCGCGGTAGCACACAGCGGTTACTTCCCCACATTTACGGGGTGACTTACACGCAACTTCGATTGCGCTAGTTCCTCGACGTCCAAGTGCCCTTTCTTGTCCTTATCCAGTCTGTCGAACTCCGCTTCCACAAACTTCATCCACTCTTGCTTGGAGATCTTGCCGTTCTTGTCGGTATCGATGAGCAACAGCAATTGCTTGATCTCGTTCTCTCCGAGTGCGAGTTTATCCTGCGGCTTCGGAACTGCTGCCTTTTGTGCGACCGCGGTTCCTAGTATCGCCCAGGTAGCGACCAGCACTGCAATGACTACGATCGCCCGTATGATGTTCGTTCGTCTTAACATGCTTGCCTCCTGTGCTGAAAGCTCAGTTTCGTAATCGGAAATCTCCACGTTTCAGCGCTGGGATCGCCTCCAGTAAACCCGGCGATCCACTGCTTCCTCGATCCGTAATTAGAAGTCCAACCGGAGTGCCAGCTGTCCGGTACGATTTCCGGCATTCTCCGCAGTTTGCGCAGATTGCAACACTCCGAACGTGCTGGGGTTGCTCACGTTGGTCGCCGGCGGCGCATAATTCGTATGGTTGAGCACGTTGGTAAACGTCGCTTCGAAGCGCAAGTGCATACTCTCGCGGATCGCCATCACCTTCGCCAGCCCGGCACTTACTGCGATGGTTCCGGGAGCTTCCAAACTGCCGACGCCCGCATTTCCGATACGCGCCGCACCTGCGGGCGTAGGCGCGAATGCGTTGAGGTTGAAATAGTTACTCGCTGAGCGATGAGCCGGAATCGGATTGCCCACAATGTCCGGCCGAACGATCGCCCCATCTAACTCAGGGTCGGTATTGGTCTGGTCAAACTGGGGGCTGATCGTCGGAGTCAGGTACGGACCTGTTTCCAACAGCGTTATCGTATTCAGGTTCCACCCGCCGAGCGCTCCGTTCACGAGATGTGACGAACTCGCCCAGCGCCGGCCTTGACCGAAAGGCAGCTCATAGTTCCCAGTGAACAGAAAGCGCTGACGACGCGTTCCGGCGACATTGCCGCGATCCTGACTGACATTGAAGCGGTTCATGACCGCGAGTCCATAAGCGGTTTCGCCGCCAAAACCGATCGGGGCATCGCCTTGGGCATCACTGATGTTATGCGCCCATGTGTAATTGGCCGCGAAATTCAGACCACGGGACATCCGGTGAGTGGCTTCTACCTCCATCCCCTGATAGTTCTGGCCGCCGAGGTTCTCGGTGGAGTAGATCACTCCCCAATTCTGGAACGGTGCTCGTGGGTCGACAAACGGACTCGGAACATAGGGAAGCGCGCTGGGGGCAATCTGATTCAGATTCACGGTTACATTCATCCGATAGGAGTTCATTCCCACGTAACTCACTCGCAGCGCCGTGTCGGAAGTAAGTTCCCGTTCGACCGTGACATTCCACTGGGCCGATTGCGAATCGCGGTAATGGGAATCGGTAGCCTGCTCAAGCGTCCCGCCGCCCAACTGACCGAACTGGCTGGCAGCCATCGTCTGAGGGAACTGAATCAATGGCACACCATTCGACCCAATTGAATTCTGATATGTGTGGACCGCTGCTTGCGGATTGCTTTCGTTGTTATTCTGCAGCTGTCCCAGGCTAGTCACCGTAAAAATGCCAAAGCCTGCGCGGATCACGGTTTTGTTGTCCCCGAACGGACGATAGGCCACACCGACGCGGGGATCGAAATTGCGCATGTAATTCTGCCGCAGCCCCGCTGGCAGACCCTCCTGGCTGTTCAGCACCACATTCGTGCAAGGCAGCGCCATGTCACGATTTGGCAACGTGCAGGCATTAAACGACTGGAGAAATGCGGGCGCTGTTCCAAGTCCATTCGCCAGGATGCTGTTGATGAAGATCGCATTGGTCCGCGGATCGAAGTTCGCCTGAATTCCACGCTTGTCCACGAAGGGAGGGAGAAACTCCCAGCGAAGGCCGGCGTTCACCGTGAGCCGGTTATTGACGTGCCATTCATCCTGTGCATAGACGCCCAGTTGGGGACCGCCCGCGTTGTCTGTCGGACCCGTCACTGCAAAGTATGTAGTATTCGGGAGACCCTCTAAAAGATCGCCAAAGGCATTGCCCGTGAATGCGCCCGTGAACGTGAACAAGCCGTAATCATCGGATGGCGTCTCGATCTCAGGAACTTCAAACCGCACCCAGCGAATATCCGCGCCCGCCCGAAACGTGTGCTTGCCTTTGATATAGGTAACGTTATCGGTAATTTGCTTCGTGCTGGAGAGTGTGGGTCCCACGATATCCCGGCCAATGGGTTGAAAGCCGGTACCGGCGGAGAAATTGATGCTGGGAAAGCCGCCGTCGGTTGGATGGGTTGAAAGATCCACATTCTGCAATCCCAATTGCGCGATCGCCGCCGCGCCTTCGATGGGAAAATTGGGCACCAATAGAGTGCGCGTAAACCCATAGCGGAATTCGTTGAGCAGGTTGGGACGGATCGAGTAATTGTGGGAAATCAAGAAGCTTCTGTCGTGCTCAGTGTCCACATCGTTCAGCAGAAGGGGATTCACTACGTTGGACATCACATTCTTCCAGTTGAATCGCGCATACACTTGCTGTTTCGTGTTGATAATCTGATCAATCCTTCCGTCGAACCCGTTCGTATCGGAAGGAATTGGCTGCAGGGCTTCATAGTTGAAGCTGCAGTTCGGGGTAAGCTGAGTCACACAATTAACATTCGGCAACGGATAGTAGCTGTTTAGCAGGGTTGTCGCTGTTGCATCGATGCTGCTTGAGGGAATGACTGGGCCGCCGATATCGGTAAGATTCCCGTTTCGTTCATTGAGCGTAGGAACAAGGTATTGCTCTGGTTGCGACGTCCTTTTCCGGTTGCCCTCATAGTCGAAGAAGAAGAATGTCCTGTCTTTTCCGTTGTAGAGCTTCGGAATCGATAGCGGGCCGCCTACACTTCCCCCGAATGTATTAAACCGCTTCGGCGCTTTCCGCGTGAAGTTCAAGACGTTAGCATCGAGTGCGTCGTTCTGAAGGTACTCGAACAGGCTTCCATGAAAGTTGTTCGTTCCGCCCTTGGTAGTAAAGGTCACATCGCCTACCTGTGAAAATTCAGCACTGTTGTTGAAGGATGTGACCTTGAGCTCCGCGATCCCCTCGGAAGAAGGATAAGGATTCGAGCCGGCGCTACTCGTCCAGACGTTCGCGGTCGAGATACCGTCCACGGAGTAGCCCACCATGTTTGCGGTTGCGGCGCCCAAGGCAATATTTCCCTGGCTGTCCTGTTGCACGTTCGCCGAGGTCGCCAAGGCCGCCAAGGGACTGGTCGTGACCGCGCGGAAGTTCAACGGTAACTGGCCGATTTGGGCGGTTTCCTTCGAATCGCTGAGAACTGCGTTCTCGGTATTAATCATAACTGCCGTGTCGCTAACTTCCACCATCGTGGATTGAGTCTTGACCCCAAGGGTAACGTCGATTCGTAGTGTCTGCCGGGCAGTTAGTTCCGCGGATGGAACCTGGAAGTCGGCAAAACCTTCGGCCTGAGCGGAAAGGGCATAGTTGCCGGGCTTGAGGTTCACAAACTCAAATGATCCGTTCTGGTCCGATGTGGTTGAGCGACTGCTGTTGTCTTCCAGACTCCGTATCTTGACTGACGCGCCAGGCACGACAGCCTGCGTTGTGTCATGCACCACGCCGACAATACTGCCGAACGTTGACTGGCCTACGGCCGAGCAAACCATCAATACAACTGCGATTGCAGCACCTGCGAACTTCCCACGCATCTTTCTCCTCCGCTAGAGGTCCGTTCGCTATTGGTTTTCGCTGGGACGAACCTCTTCGCATCAACGACTCTATTTGGAGCTGAGTGAGGCAGGCATGAGGGGTCCATAAAATCTTCGTAAAGGCGGATGAGCTGCTTTCAGGATTCAAAATGGAGATGTGTGCAACCCGCGAGATCGGTCGCGGGAGGAGCTTCTTTGTTTTGTAGGCGTGGACGCTACCTGGCAGTCTCTGTATTGGTTATGCGGGCGCTGCAGTTGGATCGAAGCGATATATGACCCAAGGTTCAGTATGAAGGTAGTGCTTCCCATGTCCTGCAGCGTCAAGCTTCTTGCGGAGGAAAATTAAAGTTGTTAAGAACTTGGTTTGTCCAAGCTGATTTGCAGTCGAACTTGTCGCCAACATGGTTTGCGGTATAACTAGGCTTCGCGGGTGGCTAGCCAGGAACACGAGAACATCGAATTCTTCTGAGGTCAGCCGCAAGTCCCGATCGCGCAAAGTCACGCTCCGCTCGTCCAGGTTGATCTTGAAGTCGCCGAATCGGATCCTCCCCGCCAAGGAAGTCCTTCCCTTCGCCGTGTCTTGCTCCGGTGCTTTATCACACGTCTTGGCAAACAGTTGCCGCAGACTCCATTTCCTATTCATTTGAATTTCTCATCTCGTGGTTCCACTTGCCGCAGATCCCCACTCAGCAGCCCCATTCAGCCTCACCCGGCTTCGCGAAATAGCGCCTTGCGTTTTCTCGCTCTCCGACCGCCGAGGTCAAATCCAGTAATGCCAAACGGGCGACAGCCACCAAACGACTTCTTTCCTGGTGCGGCATTTGTTCCCATGCTTCAGCGTCGGGCTTAGTCGTATGGTTGTGATCCGCCCGAAGGGCCTGGTCATAGTGGTGGAAAAGTTCTGCCAATTGTTCTGCGGATACTTCTTCGATCGACATTGAATCCCTTTCTCCGGACCCTTCGACTAGAAGAGCAGTCCGAATTCAACCCGTTCTCAGGCAGCGCGAGCCATTGGCTCTGGCCGCTCCTGCCGCCCAGCGATCTCCTCTTCGGCGGTATTGAGTCGGAGACGCACCCAGTAGCCGATTCGATGAGGTCTGCACTCCTTGCATAACGCAACCAGGAATCGCACATAAAATGAGACGCCTGCAGTGCAGACTAACGTGATTGCTGCGGTCACAAACATTTCAGCCTCCGAGCTCGAATCTCAACGCCTGAACGATTGCCCGGAATCACTCAGACAGTTCATTGGATACGAAAATCCACAAAGTTCGAATAAGAGGTCCATAAATTGTTTGTAAAGGTGCTTACCCATTACTTGAAGCTTTTATGCATAGAAGACTGGCGTGAACTGGGAGAGAAAATCCTGCTGGAACTTAGCCTTCCAGTTTGAAACGGGTTGATGCGAGGGCGTAAAGCGGTCTCCAGACGAGGCGGTTAATCGTAACTACCATGACCGCCATTGCCACGGTGGCGGCCAGGAGCAGGCGAAAATTTCCGCTGTCGGTCGCTTGGCTAATGATTGCGCCCAGACCTGTAGTCGAGATGGTTTGGCCGCGGAAGTGGAAGTATTCCGCCACGATGCTCGCATTCCATGCCCCGCCCGAGGCGGTGACGAAACCTGTGATCAAGTAAGGAAATATTGCAGGCAGGAATAGTCTTCGCCAGCGCTGGGTCGTGCTCAGTTGGTACGTATTGCAGACTTCCTTCAAATCCGCCGGTATCGCCGTCGCACCAGCAATCACGTTGAACAACATGTACCACTGCGTGCCCAGGAGCAGCAAGACAATCGAGCCGACTCCGAGACCACCACCGGCGCGAATCAGCACGAGGAGAATAATCGGGAACAGCGCCGTCGCCGGTACGGATGCAGCAATCTGCGCAATCGGCTGCGCGATGGCAGACAGCTTAGGCCGCAACCCAATTGCTACTCCGGTGGGAACAGTCCACAGAGCAGCGAGTAGCAGAACAGCTTCTACCCGCAAGAATGTTGCTCCTGCGCCCCAAAGAATATGGCGTAATTCGGCTGACGACATCGTTGCCATGATTGAGAACACCTTCGCCACTGCGTACGCAATCGCCGTCAGCGCAACAACTGCCACCGCGCGGAGAGCCCAGTGCGGTACCCGGTTCTTGCCTCTGGTTAGTGACCGTGTCTCGTGCTCCTTGGCGAAGTGCAAATCCAACCTTTCGCGAAGGGGTAAAACAAGGGAGCGCGTCACGAACGGAAGGAGTTTCGAACTGCGCAACATAGTCAAGATCGGCGATCGAGGAATCTCGGCTGAGCCAACCTGTTCGACCTTGAACTTCTCTGCCCACGCGATCACCGGGCGCCAAACCAGTTGATCGATGAGAATGATGACACCGATCATGGTCATCAAACCCCAGAAGATCGCTCGCGTGTCTCCTGCGTTGGCGGCGGTCTGAAGATAGGAGCCAAGGCCGGGCAGACGAAAATCGCGGTTGCCTAGGACAAACATTTCGCACGCCATCAAGAAGAACCAGCCGCCGGCCACGGACATCATGGAATTCCAAATGAGTCCAATCGCGGCCTGCGGCAACTCCAACTGCCAAAACTGCTGCCACCAGCTCAATCGATACGCCAGCGCCGCTTCCCGCATTTCAGTGGGGATACTCTTCAGTGACGAATAGAAACTGAACGTCATGTTCCACACCTGGCCGGTAAAAATCAACAGGACCGATCCAAGCTCAACTCCCAATTGCCTGCTGGGAAAAAGCGCCGCCATCGAGATCATCACTCCCGGAAGGAAACTGAGCACAGGGATGGACTGCAGCGTGTCGAGCAGCGGAATCATGAAGCGCTCGGCCTTGCGGTTGTAGGCAGCTACGTATCCGTACACCAGCGTGAAGACGAAACTGAATATGTACGCGATGGCCAGCCGCAGAACGGAGAACAACGCATATTTCGGCAGCGCCGCAGGATGAAGGCTGATTTCCGCCTGCGAGCTAACCGGGCCAGACCAATAGCGGGCAAATGTAATGACGCTGTAAAACAGGCCGATTCCGCCCAACACGATCGGCAACTCTTTGGCCAGAGAGGTAGCGCCCGCCGGCACGATACCCCATCCCGCCGGTCGGTTAGAGGCGGTATGAATGGAGGGCGGCATCGGCATCAATGAAGCGGAACAGCTTCGCTGGAATTGGCGGTGCCTGAGCCTTCGTTCAGGAGCAATCGATCAGTCTCCGAGTCGTAGGTGAAAATCTCAGCATATCGCCCCCAATTTAAGGCGGTTTCAATCTGGCGTTGAACGTCGTCGTGGGAGAGGTGCTCGTCCAGTACGTCCCGGAAAAATTCCAAGGGAACCTTGCGATCCGACTTCCGCTCAAGAGCGTTCCGAATCTGTTGAATTAGCGTGACATGACTGAGGATGGCTGTGCGAAAGAGCTGTTTCCGCGTCGCGATATCTGCTTCCGCAAATTCCTTTCCCGACGGAGTGATCTTCACATCGCCTCGCGTCGAATCCGCGAAGCGCAGCATGACCGCCCCGTCCACAATAGGGAAGAGATCGTCCACTTCCATGAGCAATTCTTCGGCGAGGTGATACATGTCTTCCTCGCCCCCACGATCGTTCAGGAACTCAAGCAGTCCCGCCATGCCGCCTGCGGTTGCATGGGGCAGCACCTGGAATGAAGCCTTGCGCAGCGTGGGCAACTCCGTGACCGGGCTGCATTCCAGTTCAGGTTCGGTCATCACTTTGTAGATGTAATCCACGTATACGAGGAACTCAGCGGACTTCCGATCGCGCGGTTGAGGCAGTGAAATGCGGAAATCAGCGCGGATCTTTGCGGGATGTGTTCCAAGAACCACGATTCGATCTGCCAGCAGGACCGCTTCTTCAATGTTGTGCGTGACCAGGAAGATGCTTTTTGTGGGGATCTGATCCTTGAGCCACAACTCCATCAGTTCGCCGCGGAGGTTTTCCGCAGTCAGCACGTCCAACGCTGAGAAGGGCTCGTCCATGAACAATACTTCGGGATTTACTGCGAGGGCACGCGCAAATCCGACTCGTTGTTTCATGCCTCCGGAGAGTTCTTTGGGATAGGCGTTTTCAAAACCTTTGAGCCCCACCATGGCAAGCGCCTGCAAAGCTTGGTGATGTCGATCCGAGTGCGCTAGCCCTCGTGCCACCAGTGGAACCTCAACGTTTTCCAGCACCGTTAACCAGGGAAATAACGCAAAACTCTGGAAGACAATACCAATATTTGGAGCGCAGCAGTCCAGGGGTTGACCATGTACCAGTACCGTGCCACTGGAGGGTGCACTCAACCCCGACAGAATTCTGAGCAAGGTCGATTTCCCGGATCCAGAAGGCCCAAGAAGGGCAAAGATGGTATCGGACTCGACGGACAGGTCCATCGGAGCGATGATCTGCATCTGCCTTCCGTCCGGTTGCTCAAAACGCTTCTCGATTTGAAATGCCTCGATGATCGGTCCCCCCGGCTGCGGAGGCTGCTCTTCCGGCGCGCGCGCCGTTTCTGGTTCATGCTGGCCCGAGGTTCCGGCCGCTACCGCACCCGAGAGTTCGTCCATGAGCCGCTGCCAAGCCTCTTCCGGGAGTTCGTCGAAGAAGCGCAGGCGGTCGTCGGGGTTCATGTTGTCAACCAAAGGCCGCATTTCTCCCACGGGCAGCGAGTGCAGCAGGACGTATTCGTGATAGTAGGGAAACTTAGCGACGACGGCCGCGGCGAGATCCCGCGGCAAGCGGCGGAAGAGGGATTGTTGCTGTTCGAAAGGCAGGCTCCCCAGTGCCGCAGCCGCCTGTACCGCGTCGCAACTCTGCAGCAGAGTCACCGCCTCGTTCCAACGGGCCTGCGAAACCGTGTCTTGAAGCCTCTCAGCAACTGGTGGATTCATTGGAACTTGGGACTCCAGAATCGTGAACTGTCTCTCGGTTCAATTCCCGCGAAGCTAGGGCGGACCCACGACTCGGTCACGAAATCGCTCCGCGATATATCGTATAACGGACATCCCCTAGAAACGGCGAAAGTCCTCCGAGGCTCTGGACGCGCGGGAAGATCCGGTTTCTGGGCAGTTTCGTCGTCATTGAAGACTTCGAGTGCCAAGAGCACAGCACCTCGGCGAGACTATCCTTGACGCGTGTTCAGTTTGTCGGGTGCGTGCTTCAACTCTTCAAGCTTCTGTCCAGCCTCGCCGAGCTTGTCTTCCGCCGTCAGGGAGGGTAGTTAGTAAAGTCTTTGGCAAGCGGGGTTTGTGGGCAAGATACAGTCTTCAGGCAAAGCCAACTGGACCGTTCAACAATGTTACGGTTCCGACAAGGCGCTACTCATAACCTGTGTTGGCTCTCAATCCCCAATGCCCTTAGCGTCTTTGAATCGGTACCCAATGTATGAGTCCGTGAGGATATATTCAGGGTTCGAAGGGTCATCCTCCAGTTTCTTGCGTAGCTGGCGCACGAATGTGCGGAGATACTCGAACTCATTTCCATATTCAGTGCCCCACACAGAGGTGAGCAGGCGTACGTGCGTCTGAGGCTTGCCGGCGTGCAACATGAGACAGCGCAGCAGATCAAATTCCTTCGGTGTTAGATGAACGAGAATGCCGGATTTTCGCACTAGCCGACGCTCGGAGTCGAGTTCGATATCACCGATGGTGATTACCGGGTCCTGATCCTCTTGAGTCGCCTGGGAACGGCGAACCGCGGAGCGAACGCGGGCCATCAACTCGCCCACGTGAAAAGGTTTGGTTACATAGTCGTCCGCTCCGGCGTCCAGCGCGTCAATCTTGTCATCGGGGTTGTCGCGGACTGTCAGCATCAAGATAGGAAGCTGCGGGGACAGTCTACGGATTGCCCGACAAGCTTCGATGCCACCCATTCCAGGCATATTAATGTCGAGGAGCGCCGCATCATACCGTTCAGTACGCACAAACGACACGGCCTGTTCCCCTCCCGACGCTTCCTCAATATCGAAGCCGAGTGTGCTCAATGTGGCGTGAAGTGCTCGACGAATCGAGGACTCATCATCAACAATCAACACTTTACTTTGCGATGGATTCACGTTCCCTCCTTACGATCGCCGGCAGCGAGAGAAGAAATGTAGTGCCCGTCTCTCTCTCACTGCTTACCCAAATATTCCCCTGATGTGCTTCCGCAGTTTTCTTCGCAATTGACAGACCCAATCCGCTGCCCGATGCGCGATGCCTTGTGGCAGAGCTCCGGTAAAAGCGCTCAAAAATGAGCTCACGATCTCCACACTCGATTACAGAACCCTCGTTATGAACAGAAATCAAAAGCCGCTGATCCTTTTCTTGGGCGGAGACGACTATTGGAGAATCAGCATCGGAATACTTTGCGGCGTTCACAACGAGTTCTGTAATAGTCACGGCAAGGAGCTCGCGGTCCCCAGAAACCGCGAGATCTTCGTTCTCCATGCGCACCTGAACCGAGTGCCCACAAAGTTGATCAGAGCACTCATCAAGTATTTCGTGGATCAGCTGAGCGACAACTAGCTCCTCGCGACGTAAGCGTATTTCTGCCGGTTCAAGCCTCGCCATTCGGAGGAGGTGAGTCGTCAGGGCGTTGAGCCGGTTTGAGTGTTGATCGATCATCCCGACCAACTCTGCCTGAGCCGGGTTGAGAGTTTTCATTTCAAAGAGCCCGGAAGTGCAGGTAAGAATAACCGTCAAAGGAGTCTTGAAAGCATGCGCCAGGCCGTCGAGGACAGCCGTCCGAAGTTGCTCCGTCTGACGCGCCGCCTCCGAACGAGTTTCTTTGTCGAACGAACGGGCTCGCTCGAGAGCGGTAGCTGTGAGTGTGGCGATGGAGTCAACGACGAGCGGAGTCAAATCGATTCCACAAAGCACTATCGCGCCAATCGGAGCCGCTCCTAAGCGGAGAACACGTTGCCACTTCTGCGACTCGATATCATCATGGCTCGTGTTGCGAAAATAGGCACTCCGAGCCAAATCTTCATCTTCTTTAGTACACGTTCCAGCGGTATCCAATCGGGCCAAAGAGGGATCGAAAATCGCAACGGCATCGACTCCGATGTTCTTCTTGATCAGATGGGCGATCTGAAGCCCCGGCGGCTCTTGCCGACTGAGGGACAGGATGCTACGGCTGAGCTCGTAGAGTTTCTCGGTATTGCAGCGCTGTAGAACTGCTTGTCGCATGTGACCCTTCACCTGGACGGAAAGGCGACTCACAATCAGCGCAGTGAATTCAAATGACGCTAGGGCCACCCAGTTCTGAGGATCGTCAACATGAAAACTGTGAATGGGCGGAGCAAAGAAATAGTCCAGGCATGCGATGCCCGCCAAGGATGAACCGGTGGCTTCCCAGAATCCGAATCTCAGCGCTGTCAGTACGACAACTAGCAGATCGATGGAACCTGCCGTCGAAAGGTTGAAGTGCAATCGGAATGCACAATAGCATAGAAGCAGCGCTGCTGAAGGTCCCGCTACGGCTCCAGCTACGAGCCGAAGCGTTCTCTTCCTTCTGTCGGAAGTGCTTAATGGGCGTGCTGTATCGAACAACACAAAGTGCCTTCTTGCGTCACTTGCTTGCGTGGAAAGGGGGAACAGAGTCAGCCAGGCTTGTGCAAGATGCCGACATTTGTCACGCACTGCTCCCTAGCATGCACTCTCTTTAGACAACATATCGCCGAACACATAAAGAAGGCGTTAAGACTTCGCAAACGTTCCGTAAAAAACAACGCTCTATTTCTTGAGATGGGATATTTTCGCAGGCCCAATTGACGCAGCGGCCTCTCCTTTTTTTCTTTGCAGCCGCGGTCTGACCCACTACACTTGAACGGATAGAACCGTGAGCAAGAGCCTACCGTTGATGCTTCGCCACGCTATGTACAACCTGCGTGGCGGCTTTTTGATTCGCCCGCTCACGATCGCGCTTGCGCTGGGTGGCGCGGGCGCATTCCTGTCGTGGTTGGAAGAGGAGTTTCCGGTCACCAGCGCCTGGGTGCCCACTGTCCTGTTCCCCTCGCACGCTGACCCGCAAGTCGCCCAGGTCATTCTGGCGGGCATCGCTGCCTCCATCATGACGGTGGTGTCCATCGTGTTCGCCATCCTGTTGATGACGCTCACCCTGGCATCGATGCAGTTCTCCCCGCG
>CABDXO010000480.1_pt1 | contig 17053 bp, 14 predicted proteins | sample 3421281 | NCBI WGS metagenome assembly CABDXO01 (sample SAMEA5534326, study PRJEB31848) | metagenome | biome: tundra; feature: field; material: soil | place: USA | collected 2013-05 | depth 0.15 m
CGAGGTTCAAACGAGATTGCGTACTTGACCGCAAGCTACAAAACTACGTTTTCCCCAGCAGAAGACTCCACTCCTAGACAAGCCCTCGGAAGTCATCTGTGGATATTGCAAAAGCGGGCCGGTACGTGGGTTGTTACTCTCGTGAGCTGGTCACTGTGGGGCCTTGATGCCATTCCCCAAGACTTGTCAGCCGCCACCGTTCCCTAGCGCTGGGGCCACATCCTGACAACCATTTCTCGCACTTCGGCGACTATAACTGTTGCAACCAGGCCATTACACGTTTTGACCGCTGGTCAGTGAGTGAAATGGCGACTTTTCTCCAGTTGCCCAGTGCAGGCTTCCAGCCAAGTTGCGGGCATCCCTTTAAGGTCACGGTGATTTCTTGAAGTCAAGATACGCGAGATTCATGTTTCCCCCAGTAAGTATGTGAATGTTCAGAACGCTTCTTCCCGCGGGAAAGCGAAGGGTCGCAAGCTCTGGTGTGAGGTTCCAGTGATGCCACTGCCGCCAGGCAACGGGATCGGAGGCATTATAAGTAGAAGAGATGGTTAATGGGGGAGTCGCGGGCTCGCCATTCACATCCATTGAAATTGTTCTACCGCGATTTGAGGTGTACAACAGAGTCGCGCTGTACACTCCGGCGTGAGCAACCTGAACTGTGATATTGAACCACTCCCCGGGTTCGGTCCATCCGACATAGAGCTGATTTTCCGGGGGCTGAACGATGTTATATGGACTACTGTCAATCTGGTCGTGAAACTTGGTGTAGGAAATGTCGACGCCCTCGTCCATTCGGAACTGGTTCAAGTACGTTCCGTCCGCTGGATTGAGAACTCCGCTGCCGTTGTTCCTGGCATCGAGATCATGGTACGCGACGCCTTCCCCGCCGAGATCGTAGTAAGCACATTCCACCCTGCCAGGAATCTTCTGCGCCCCGCCTTGATAGCGACTGTCCTGATAGGGTTTTCCCTTGTAATGTTTTGTGAAATTGGTCTTCGACGAACATATGGTGGTGAGCAGGGCCACGAAGGCTAGCAGGCACAAAGATCGAAACGCGCTGTTTTTCACGGACACGACTCGAAGCAGATTATAACCTCGCTGGCACCGTGTTGACGCAAGAGGCGTTTACACTAACGACGGGTCAATGCGTGAAATCGCGATTTTGCAACAACCATCCGAGGCTTCATGTGCAAAATTGAACATTTTTCTTCCGCGGATTGCCGCATCATCGACAACCATGAAGGCCAAGAGGCCTATTCTCAAACAGGTACAAGCTGTCCGTTGCCCGGCTGGTGGCGCAGGACCGGGCGAGTAGGGCTATTTGATCAGTCGCTCGAGGCACTAAACTGCCAGCAACAATAATTGTCTGCCATCACCTGGTCATGAATCCTGCATCTTATACTTCGCGGAAAACCATCATTATGAGCAAGTACAGCCAAGCACGTTCTCTTATCCTTCTGACAGCCGCATCCCTCGCCCTGACGTTTGGAGTTGTAGCTTGCAACAACAGCCAAACCCCAACCGCGACGCCAGACACCAGCAGCCAGCCGGCGCAGTCCGATCAGCCGCAGAATCAAGCAGCTGGGGACAATTTGACCCCCGCAAGCGCCGCTCAGGATGCCGGCACTAACGACAACGATTCCAACGACGATTACGACGCCGGCGATGACGATACTAGCTACGGCCAACCGGTGCTCGAAGCCCAGCAACCCCCGCCGCAGTTGCCGGAATATTCGCAGCCGGATTGCCCCGGCGATGGCTATCTATGGATCCCCGGATATTGGAGCTATGCTCCCCAGGGCTACTACTGGGTGCCCGGCGCCTGGGCGCGGCCGCCTGAAGTGGGCTTTCTCTGGACGCCGGGATATTGGGGATTTGTCGGCGGCAGGTACCGCTATAACTATGGCTTTTGGGGTCGACATATCGGCTACTACGGCGGCGTTAACTACGGATTCGGCTACGTCGGAGTCGGGTATCAGGGCGGGTACTGGAACGGCAACCGTTTCAACTACAACCGTTCCGTTAACAATGTGAACATCACCAACGTTCAGGTTTACAACCGTACGGTAACGAACACGGTCATCATCAACAACACCACCGTCAACATCACCAATAACCGCTCCAGCTACAACGGGCCTGGAGGCATAACTCGCCGCCCTCTGCCGACGGAAATCGCCGCAACTCGTGAGCAGCGCATTCCTCCGATGAATACCCAGTTGCAGCAGCGGGAAGCAGCGGCACAGAACCGCCAACAGTTTGCCTCTGTGAATCAGGGCCGGCCAGCCGTTCTGGCAGCGACAAAGCCGATCCCCGAAGGCAAACCAATTGCCCCTGTGATTCCCGCGCGCCCTGCTGTGGCCAGGCGACCGGCATCACCAGCCACGCAACCGAATCGTTCTGAACCGGCTCCCGCACCCAGGGCCGCTGCGGCTCCGGCACGTGCGCCCGCTCCGGGGCCGGCGAAGTCTGCTGAACCTATGCGGAAAACAGTTGAGCCCGCACAACCGGCAGCTAAGCCTGCTCCACCGACAGCGCGGACGAAGCCCGTTCCGGCGCCTGCCGAGCGGCGCACTCAACAATCAGAACCGGCTGCACATCCGCAACCAGCAAGGCCGGCAACGCCGACGCCGACTCCTAAGAAGCCCGCCCCGAAACCTGAAACCAGGCCGGCCGCTCCGCCGCCAGCCGCAAAGCAGGCGCAGCATCCGGCGCCGGCGGCTAAACCAAAAACTCCACCTCCCCCGGCCAAGAAGGAACCGCCAAAGGAAACGCGGAAACCCGACTGAACAGCGGAAATGTCGTTACCAGCATGAGCGCCACTTGGAGGTAACCGTTAAGATCGGCCATTTCACTCAGCGGGAATATGCCGCATCCGCGTCAATGAGTGATATAGAGATTTAACGACAATTATCGAATCGGGGCGCGGGGCCCTTAGCGGTCTCCCGGCCATGGGCAGGGCAGCGTTGGATTGACCGAAATCATTTTGGTTGGCTGAACCTCGCGAGGGTAAGCTCCAAGATGTCCGTACTTGCCAACGTCCGATACGCGCCCAAGCAGCTTCACTCGTAGCGCGGCGGGTTCTCCCAGCGTCTGCCATCTTGTGTTCAGATTGTAATCGCGCTGGTCTGGCCAGTTGAACCAGAATGGAATCTTCGAGCAGTCCCCATCCAAAAAGAATGCCGATTGCTCGGGGCCCGTTTGGAGCGTGCCCTGTAGTACTAATTCGTGGCGTGCCCTAGCCCAAAAGATAAGGAAAAGCAAACAGACAACTGCGATCGAGAGAGTCGCAATCAGCATTCGTCGTTTTGCCCGAGTTTGCACTAAATCCCCGCGGTCGCACAAAGTAAGCGACAGCCTGAAAAAGAAGTATGACACACAACTGTTGTCACCAGGCCATAACGCAACTTTGCGCCTTTTGTTCGCCAGATAAAGGAAAGCGCAAACTTGTGCTATGGCGATTTTGCGCCAACAATCCCAGGCTCTCTATTTCGCCATAGGCTTAGGTAGTCGGCTTTTGCGGCGTGCTTGGCTGGGATGGTCCCTCCTTTGCGACTGTGCTCGGGTGGGATTGTCCCTTTTCCAGCGCCATCTTTGCGACATAGCACGATTCGTGCACTGCCAAGTGATTTTCGTCGATTTTGGAGTTTCCTAATGAAACAGCTCTGCCGCATATCCAGCAGTTTGGGAAATGTATCGTCGTCATACCAGCCTCCGGTGCGTGCTAATTGCACAAGAGACCGTCGCCCAGAACGGGCAGACGGAGGGATGTGTATTTTTACTAGACCCAATTATATCGCTATCTGTTCTCGCCGTGGATTAAGTGATTGTTGACGCTAACAGGCCGATTACACTCAGAATCCCTGTTCCGGGCATTTTGAGTGATATGGCGATTTATCAACAACGATCCGCGGCTCGTGAGTGTCCCCATTGCCGGAAGACTCAATATTGGTTCAGTTTTACTGCTGCTTTCCGATCACAAGAATCTGGAACGAGTTCGGGATCATCGGAGGACGGGGTCCGCGCATCCAGGCTGGAGCACCCGAGGGCGGCCCGGCAGCCGGGGGCGTGCCTGGTGTCTGAGTTGGTGCTGGCGGCACGGGGCCATATTCGGCCGTAATTGTCAGGATCCGGTTGGTCTTTGTATCTAGGGTCAACACCTTGGCCCGCTGTGGCGTAGCAACCGTCTGCTCAACAGAAAAGCTCGTGGGCGAATCCTCCTTCACTACCGTAAGCGTACCATCGCCTTGCGAACTGAAAGCCTCCATCGTCGCCGGGTTGAAGGTGGCGCCATCCGACCCGTTGCCGATGGGCAGGTCGGTAATGATATGCCCGTCCGTTGCCGACAGGATGATCATGTTCTTATTGTCGCGGCAGGAGGCAAAGAGGATATTGTTCTTCGCGTCCATAGCAAGTCCAGCGCAGCCCCCGCCTTTGCTCGAAACGTCGTACCTGCCAACCATCTTCATCGTGTTCGCGTCGATGACCGCGATGGCGGCCTTGTCTTCGATGTCCACATAAATCTTGCCGTGCCCGTCGGTGGCAGCCTGCTCGGGCGCGCCGCCGATGTCGATAGTGCCGAGAATAGATCCATCTTTGTCGTCAAGGACAGTAATATTTGGCTCCGAGTGGCTAAGAACGTAGAAGTGGTGATTGTAAGCGTCGTTCAGATAGCCGTCTGGGTTACCCTGCACGTCGATCTTCTTCAGAATCGCAAAGGTCTTTGAATCGAACATCGTCACCGGCTTTGAAGTTGCGAAGCCGTGACCCGTCGAAGTATCGACCGCGCCCCCGTGCGCGCTTACCCCTGGGAGGTCCCCGACCTGTGCCAGCGTTTCGAGGTTGTAGACGCCAATGTGGCCGGTCGTGCCGGATCGAGCAACATATAGATTGCGGCCGTCTGGGTCGGCGGTAACGTAGTCGAATCCGCCTTCCCCTCCGACCAACTGAATCTTGAGGACCTTATATGGCCCGCTGTCTTGTGCATGGACCAGTCCCGCGAAGGGTAGCAAGCAGGCAAGTGCCGAAGCAGCAAAGAGCTTGTATGACATATGCAGTATCTCCAATTGGAAATTTCGCGAGCCGTCCATCTCCCCCACCGTTTGAGACGACGGGCGCCTATTCTTTGCCAATGAGCATACAGGATGTAGGCTCTTGCCATACGATTCCACGTGAGCCACGACCCAGTCAATTAGTTCTATAAAAAGGGATGTCAAGAAAAAAGTTCTCCCTCGACCGGATCCGAGGTTTCTTTCTCGAGATCCAGCCCACTGTAGTGTCATTCCCCTGGAGAAGTTTGGCTTGTTGTCCATTCTCGTGAGTTTCTCTGCTGATGGTGACGCGGCCGTCGAGTTTTAGAGAGCAGCAAGCGAGATGGTGTTTCATGGCAACCATGGTTCTATCCGAGGCTCGTGGCCTATGGCTATTTCTGGTTATCCGAGAGGGCATAACGTGTAATGGGTGACTCGGTGCCAAAGCACACGGGGCCGATCTCATTGACTGATACTCCTCTCGAACCGAGCATCTCCAGAACCCGACTGCCCACCATCGCAGAGAATCCCCGAAGATGGAAAGCCTTCTTCACCGGAGAGGCTCAAGCTGCTTGCCGATGCAACTGTTTGGCGTCGAAACTCACTCCTTTCTTCCACATGGTTAAAGTGATGGCGGCAATCTTCCGTGCCAGGGTAAGCCGGGCCATCGTCGGCCGTATCCCTTTGGCAACCAGAGCGACATAGAAGTCCTGCAGAGGACCAGGACGTGTGCTGGCCGAGATGGCAGCACTTTTGAAAAGATTCTTGAGATCCTTATTGTGGTTGTCATTCAGACCACGCACCGTGATGCGCTCGCGGTTGCGTTGCAGTTTGCCGCGCACGGAGCGGTACTCGCCGCTATCGTGGGTCTCCACGGCGAAACCGCTGTAGGCCCAGAGCTGCCGCTTGGTACGGAAACGATGCGGTGTCTGCAGCAGCGCCATCAGCAAGGCCGAGCGAATCGGACCGATGGAAGGAATCTGGCGAAGTAGCTGCACCGCCGCATGCTGGTGGCTTTCCCGCAGGAGTTCGCATCGGGCTTGCAGGCGCAGAGGCTGCAAACTATCGAGTTGCTGGTACAAACGCTCGGCTCGAATCCGAACTCCGGGTTGCTCGATCTTGGCCAGCCACTCGGCACGATGACGGGGAGCGTAGACGCTTGTGCCCGCACAGGGAATGGCCCAGCTTCGGTACAACGCTTTGATCCGATTCATGGAGCGGGTGACGTCTTGGGTGATCGTCAGATAGCTGCGCCCCAACTCCTTAAGGGTGCGTAATCCATGCTCTCCGTGGTACACCGACTTGAGTTGGTTGGTGCGTAACATCTCTGCCAACTTTCGCGCATCGATCCGGTCGCTCTTGTTCCCCTCTTTCAACAGGGCGGCCTTTCGCGGATCGCAGACCACCAGCCGGCTCACGTGGGGCGTCAGAAGATCGTGCAGCCAGGCAGCCGAGGTCCCTTCCTCGAAGGTCAGCGACAGAGTTCCCTGCAGTCCTTGGATGAACTCCACAATCGTGGCCGCTTTGGTCTCCAGCAGGCATTCCATAATCAGCTTGCCACTAGCATCCATCACGGCAACGGAGATGGTGGCCTGATGAACGTCCATGCCGATATACTTTTCTTGACTCATAAAGGTGCTCCTTTTCGCTAGGTTGGCGATGCGTACAATCACAACCTATCGCAAAAGTGGGCGCCTTTTTATATTGCGTGTAATGGGGATATTTCGCCTGCTCTCAAAGGCAATCCCCAAACTAGCATACGGGCGGTGCACTCAAGGCGCAACGAGCGTGTTACTCTTATCGGAGCCGAATCCGACTATCCCTTGGTGGTTTCATGAACCTTCGGAAGTATTTGAACCTCGTCTTCCTGTGCACTGCCGCAGTTTTCCTAGCTGGGCCCTCAATTCTGATTGCACAGCTGTCCGACCTTCCGATAAAGCCCGGCCTCTGGGAGACTCATGTAAGTACCAAAGCCGGCTCTTCGCCGAATATGGACCGCGACGCCCAGTCTTGTTTTTCCGCTGGGACGACGCTCGGCGACTATCTTACAGCGACGAACAAGGGGGCCGCGGGCACCACGTGCAACGTCAGCAACAAGATCCATACTGCTCACGGGATCTCGTTTGACACCGTTTGTAATGGCCCGAGCATTGCCTCCAAGGGACACATCGATTTTCAGTTGACCGATGCAGAGCACTTCAGTGGGACCAGCCACACGATGGTGACCGGTACTGCCCAAGGCAAGCCTCTGAACATGGCAATCGACAAAAATTTCACCGCGAAGTTCCTGGCCTCGGACTGCGGCGCCGTCAAGCCGTTAGTTGTACCGTCTTCGCCCGGCAAGTAGGGGCCTACACCTGCTGCGTTGAAAAACTCCATTTTTCTCAAAACAGCGAAATTTGGGGGATAGAAAATGTCTAGGAAAATACAAAAGGTCGTTTGTAGAGCTTCCTAGCGCAAAGTTTTTTCGACCAGTTTTGAGAGATCGAGTTTTTCAACAGCCACGGGATATAACACCAGTCAGGATTCGTCCACCCCACGCAAAGGCTACCGCACTGAGTGCAGCCGTGAATTTGGCGACGCGAATCTCCGCTTCTCCCCTTCGCTATAAGAACGTAGAATGCGATTTCTGGACGAGTGAGGTGATACCGTGAGAACAGAGCTGTGCATTGGCATACTCGCTTTGTCAGCATTGCTGCAAGCCCAGGAGCCTCCCCCTTCTAAGACGGCCGCCTGTTTAGTTGTGGCGCGTTACGGCACAGAGGGCCCGTTTTTCTATCGGGACCAGTACGGAGTCCAGGCTGACCACTTGCACCTTGCGTACTGTGGCGACGAACTCAACCTGGTATTGAAAAGCGGTGTCAAAGTCGTGGTGTACGACGTAAAAGAACACGAGTCGTTTGCAGAGGCACGCAAATCCTGCTTTCTTACTGCAAAGCAACTACCCCATTGAAATGGTCGATGATGTGGGTGGTCAATGGTCAGTGAGTATAAGGCTCCCTCACGGAATGCGCGGGAAATCAATGGGCGCGGCAGTGGACTCCCTGACAATCAATTCCGGCTTGACCTTGCGGTGAACGGGACTGACCGTAGTGTTCTTGCGATGGGCTCGAATGGCCTCCATCAGAATTTCCGCTCCCATCGAAGCCAGGTTTTCCATGTGTTCCCGCACGCTAGTTAGGGCGGGATTGTAGAAAGCAGCGGCGGGAATATCATCGAATCCGATTACCGAACAGTCCAGGGGCACCCTCATTCCGGCGCTGATTAGCGCTCGGATAGCGCCGAAGGCCGTCATGTCGTCGAAGGCCACCAGCGCTGTGAAGGGGAGCTTTAGGTTCAGCAACTCCTTGGTACATTCGTAACCCCCTTCATAGCTCGAGAAAGGATCACTCAATGTCACAACCAGCCGGGGATCGAGTTCCAATCGGGCTGCGGCAGCAAACGCGCAAATTCCATCCCATTGGTGTTGGCTATCGACAATCATCTTGGGGCCGCGGATAAAAGCAATCCTTCGGTGGCCCATTCGATAGAGATACTCGAGGGCCTGCTGGGTGCCCGCTTCGTTGTCGGTGGCGACCCAGCTCAAGGCGTCGGTCTCAGGCTCCCGGCCCAAAATGACAGATGGGATCTTCCGGCTTTCCAAGGCGCTTAGAAGCTCCGTCTCAAAAGAGAGCGAGTTGGCGAGAATGATGAGCCCTTCGACGCGCCGTGCCAACAGAACATTGAGGTATTTTTTGAAGAGCGAGCGGTTATTCTGGATATCCACCAGAAACGGAAGATAGCTCGATCGCGAAAAGCTGTTTTCGATCCCGCGCAGAATCTGAGCGCAGTACGGATCTGCGATATCTGGCACCATCACGCCGATGGTATGGCTGCGATGGCTCCGAAGAGCCTGCGCGAAAGGATTGGGGTGGTAGCCCAGTCCTTCCGCAACGTGGATGATGCGCTTCTTGGTTGATTCCGGGATATACGTTGCCAAGGGAGCGTGGTTTAACACCATGGACACGGTGGTTGCCGAAAGCCCGCATTCCTTTGCGACGTCCCGAATGGTGACCACAGCACTTGTCTTCGCTTTGGATCGCGTCACCGTATCATCCTTCTGAACCCCATCCACCGATCCATGCTGCTATCCCGGACGAAACAGATTCCGTTTACAGACTATTCTCTTCAGCATACCCGCGTCGGGTGGCAGTTATGATGCACGCTCTGAATCTAAAAAGTGTACTTCAACGCGAACTCGATCTGGCGATTGTCCGTTGCCGTGTTCGTGATCGCGGCCCCTCCCTGCACATCGACATAGACTGACGTGCCTCCTCCGGGCAACCCGAAATTCGGATGGTTGAAGAGATTGAAGAACTCCGAGCGGAACTCGATCTGTTGCGATTCTCGAATCTTGAAGTTCTTCTGCAGAACCAGATCGAAGTTAACCAGCTTGGGGCCGCGAATGTCTCCGATCTTGGCGTTGCCAAAACTGTGCGCGGATTGCTGCCCCGCAGCCAGCCCAGGTGCGACGAATGCCGCCTGGTTCACCCAGCAATCCAGAGTCTGATGTCCCGGTTTGGAGCAGGCATAGTCGGTACCCTGCGACGCGGTATTGAACGAAAAATCGTAGGGATTGGCAATCTGGTCTGGACGATAGCTGAAGCTGCCTGTGTTGCTCAGGTCGGTCGACATGACGGCATTCGCCGCCTCGCCAGTTTGCGCGGAAGTAATGCCTGCAAGCTGCCATCCCCCGAGGAATGCGTCCAGGACTCCGTGTGCGTCTCCCATGAACTGGCGCCCGTGGCCGACCGGAATTTCGTAGAGGTAGCTCACTGACAATCGCTGCCGCAAGTCTGGAGCCACAGGTCCGTGCTCGAGATTTGGAAAGTACGAGTTTTGCACGTACCCGCCTACGTTGCCATCCGCATTGCCCAGGTTCTTGGCAAAGGTGTAGGCGACCAGCATATTGAACCCGTGCGAAAAGCGCTTGTTCAGCGATGCCTGGAACGCATTGTAGAAAGACTGGAACTGCGGATAGTCGAGCGGCAGAACCTGGGTCATGTTCGGTTGCTGCGCGTAGTAGCGCCGTCCGAAGTTCGGAATACAATGGATTGGATCAGAGCCGCAAAAGTTTGTGTCCAGAATCTGCGGTGCCTGATTCAGGTCGCTGGCCTCGTGATTCCACAGGTCGTAAGAGCGGGTGCCGACATATCCGATCTGGGCGACCCAGTTTTCCGTGAACTGGTGCTGCACGGTCAGGTTCCATTCCAAAATCCGGGGAATCTTTCGGATCGGTCCCGTCGTCTTGACCGGGCCACTGATGCTGGTGGCGCTGCCCACAGGCACTGTACTTGGGAATCCACTGGAAATAAGTTGCCCAGCGGAGGGAGGGGCGTTAGCACTGAAGTTCGCGGCGTAAAAACTCAGCTGGGGAGGGTTGAGGCCGAGGTCGTCAAAAATGTTCGCTTCCGAGGAATAGAACATTCCAAAGGCGCTGCGGATAACCGTGTTTTTCATGGCCGACCACGAGAATCCAACGCGCGGACCCCAATCTCTCTTATCAAACTGCACACCGGCGTGGGAGACCGCACCCGGCCCGTAGGAAGTATTCACGATGGCGCTGTTGAGATCGAAGTTCCCGACTCGACCATTGGCAGGCGAGGTAACTTCGTATCGCAGTCCGAGGTTGACGGTCAGATTATGGCTGACGTGGAAATCATCCTGAAGGAACTCGGCCAGATCCCAGTAGCGGGTGGGATAGAGACCGGCGAGGAAATCCTGCTCGTTGGAAATCGGCACACCGAACAGAAGGTCGGCCAGGGCGTTACCCCCGTCTGCAGTAGTCAAATCGTTCGTATATCCGCCACCGAAGACGAACCATCCGCGTGGACTGGAGAGTTGAAAGAAGTTCCGCTGTTGACGCCGAAAATCGACGCCAAACTTCAGTGAATGCTTACCCTTGATCCACGTCAGCGTATCCGCGACCTGGAAAATATTCTCGAACACGTGCTCTGGCAGCCACTGCGAGTCGCCTAAAGACGTAAAACCGGCGACATCGATGTTCGTAAGTCCGGACGAATTAGGGTACCCGGGGCGATTTACGTTGGGGATGCCCAGTTGGGTGCCCAAGTCTTTGCCGAAATTAAAAGGCAAGGCATTTACGGCGTAGCGGAAATAGCCACCATGCAAATCGTTTAACACCCGCTCAGAGAAAGTATGGGTATAGCCGATACCCAAATGTTGAGCGCGCGAATTGCTGATGCTCGGGCAACAGTCGGATCCTCCCCACTGAGGACCGAGTGGCCCCGGTTGCTGGCTGCGCACGTCGCCAAAACTGTACGAGCCAAAGATCTGGTCCTGCTCCCGGAAGCGGTGATCGAGCCGGACGTCGAAAGAATCCTGATCGTTCACCTGGTTTTGATTCGCGAGATAGTTATTTGTTAGGGAAGTTGGGTCGGTGGGCTGAGGATAAAAGTTCGCGATGTTCTGCCCCACGGAATTGATGCCCAGCGGCAACGTACCCTGCGGCGGGATCACATTGACCTGTCCGTTGTATGAGATCGGAGTTCGCAATGAAACCACGCTGCCGTCCGCGCACTGATAGTTAGGATTCGTACTGTAGGGATTAAAAATCGTCCCCGTATCGAAGGTATCGGCCGGGCTTGGAGTTGCACAGGGCGAAAACGTCTGTCCCGTCAGTCGGTCGGTGAAATCGCCGCCTCGCTCCGCAGCGGTCGGAACCGTGGACAAGAATGGGTTACTCGCCCGCAAGCGTGATCCCTGATAGTCGCCGAACAGGAATGTCTTGTTCTTCTTGATGGGTCCACCTAGGAAGGCCCCAAACTGGTTTCGCTTAAACGGCTGCTGACCCTGGTTGAAGTAGTTGACCGCGTCCAGTTTGTCGTTGCGGATGAACTCGTAGACACCGCCGTGAATTCGGTTTGCGCCTGACTTCAGCACGACGTTTACAGCCGCGCCGCCGCGTCCAAACTCCGCGCTCATGGAGTTCTCTTCGGTCTTGAACTCCTGGATGGCATCCGGCGGCGGCAGCACAACGACCCCACCCAAGCCGAACTCATTGTTGTCGACGCCATTCAGGAGGAAGTTATTGTTCGAGACTCGCAGCCCATTCACGGAGATCGCTTCATTGGCCCGTTCGTTCTCGAAAACACCCCCGCTGACGTTGGTTCCGGTTTGACCGCCATTCGCCCCGGGGCCAAGGTAAGCGAGTTGGATGAAGTTTCTGCCATTGAGAGGCAGGTCGGAAATTCGCCGCTCCGTCTCGACCGTGCCCAGAGAAGACGATTCCGTCTGCAACAGAGGCGCGGCACCCGTAACCTCGACAGTCTCCGAAGCCGCTCCGAGTTTGAGCATCAGATCGACGCGTACGCTCTGATTCACCGCAACGTCGACGCTCGCCTGCACCGTCTTTCCAAAACCTTGCTTGGTGGCTAAGACCGAGTAGGTGCCGATTTTGAGAAGGTTGGCGTTGTAACTCCCTTCTTCGTCTGTCGTGAGATGAACCGACTGGCTTGTTTCCAAGCTGGTGATGGTGATCCGCGCGTTCGCAATGCGAGCTCCCGAGGGATCGGTGACCGTGCCTACAATGGCTCCCCGGTCGACTTGGGCTATGGCGGGTATGGTGGCAATCAGAAGAGAAGCGAGAAACGCCAACATCGAAACCACGGCATAGACGCTGCGCGGCATAGGTCCCCCGTCGCATGCCCGAATTCGCCTACTTGAGTATGCGAGTGAATTGGTTTATTAAAACGTTTAAATCCTGAGCCAACCCAACGGGCCCTGTCAAGAAAAAATGCAAAAGATGCCGAATAAATATCAACTTTCTCTTGACAGCGGGAGGAAACGTATAGCAGTCTGAAAACGTTTTAATAAACCATTTCACTACACCGACGAAAGGTTCGCTTATGCGCACCGGTTTGGCTTGTTTCTTTCTCGTGTTCTTGTCGATCGTGGGACTTCAGGGACAGCAAACGCGCCTGGAAAACCTGCAGAATAAGACGATTCTGGTGTTCACCCCCCATCCTGACGACGATGTGTTTGGGGCGGGCGGCACGATTGCCCTGCTGAACCGCAATCACAATAAGGTCTACATCGTGGTGTACACCAATGACGACAAAGGTTCCTACGACCCGGAGATGAGTTCGCAGCGTCTGGCACGAATCCGCCGCGCCGAACAGGAAGTTTCCGAAGCACAGCTGGGCACATCGAAAGAGAACATTCTGTGGATGGGATACGACGACGGCATGCTGGAATATGCGCCCCAGCCGAAACTGACCGAGGAAGCGACGGCCATTATTCGTCGCATACGGCCGGATGTGCTATTGAGTGTTGATCCGGGCGAATGGTACGAGCGTTGGCACAAAACCGACCATCGCATGGCCGCGTTCAACACTATCGATGCGGTGCGTGCCGCCGAATTCTGGCTCTATTTCCCCAATCAAAAGCTGCAGATGGGACTCGAACCGTACCAGGTGCCCGAAATCTATTTCTTCTATCCTTCACCGCAGGAATCGAATTACTTCGTCAACATTGACAGCGCCGCAGAGCTGAAGTTCGATGCCGCCTGCAAACAAGTGAGCCAGTTTGAACCTGCAGTTCACAAGTATCGGGCGGATTGGGACCTTAAGGACATGGAGAAGGCCAAGGACGAAATGCGGCGTGAACAGCCGCGCAAGGACGGACATTACGTGGAAGCGTTTCGCTACTCAACCGGATTCAACCAGTATTAGGGGCAACAAGGAGACCAATACATGTCTGCACTGGCATTGCTCGGAGGCACGAAAGCAAAGAACAAGGCGTTTCCTGTTTGGCCGTACTACGACCAGAATGAAGAGCGCGCTCTCAGAGAAGTTCTGGAGAGCCGAGTCTGGTGGCGCACGCCCGGAACCAAGACTCTGGAGTTTGAGCAAGAATTCGCCAAATTTCACGGAGCGCGTCACGGGATCGCCGTGACCAACGGAACCGCTGCCTTGGAAGTTACCATGGCTGGCCTTGGCATCACCGCGGGAGATGAAGTGATCGTGCCGGACTTCACCTTCGTCGCCACCGCGAGTGCGGTGCTGTTTGCGAATGCGCTTCCGGTACTGGTGGATGTCGACCCCGAAACGTATTGCATCGATCCCGACCTGGTGGAAGCGGCGATCACGCCGCGGACGAAGGCAATCATCGCGGTGCACATGGGCGGACATCCAGCGGATCTCGATCGGCTCAAAGAAATCGCCAGCAGCAAAGGACTGGCGCTGGTTGAGGATTCGGCGCACGCGCATGCCAGCGAGTGGCGCGGGCAGCGCATCGGCACGTTTGGCGTCGCGGGCACCTTCAGTTTTCAAGCGAGCAAGCTGATGACCGCCGGCGAAGGTGGGATGATCATTTCCAATGACGATAAATTTGAAGTACAAGCGCGGTCGGTGCATGACTGCGGCCGCATGCCGGGTGAATGGTTCTACAGCCACTTCATTTACGGATCGAACTACCGGCTCAGCGAATGGCAGGGCGCGATTTTGAACGTGCAGCTGAGCCGCCTCGACGAGCAGACCAAACGACGCCATCAAAACTCGCGGTTGCTGGACAGTTTGCTGAGCAAGATCCCCGGCATCACACCTCAAAAGCTCGACGACCGGTGCACGCGGAACGGGCAGTATGCCTACATTTTCCATGTGAACAAGAAGAAGTTCGCGAAAATTTCTACCGAACGCTTTATCGCAGCCATGAACGCAGAGGGCATTCCGAACCAGGCAAGTTATCCGCCACTTCATGAGTTGGACATGTTTCGCAATGGAGAGTATCGCAAGCGGCTCAGCGGAAAACAGGCGAAGCAGAAACATTCGTTCCTGAAGAAGAAATTCCCAGCGACACAGAAGGCGGCTTGGGAAACGGTCTGGATTCCGCAGCCTGCGTTATTGGGAGACGAAGAAGACATGCACGAGATCGCGGCCGGACTGGCCAAGATCCAGAAGAGTGCGAAGGAGCTTGCCTAGGAGCCTGGCAACCTCACGACCATGTTCGAGCGATTCTCATACCGGGGCTGGAACAACGCTTACAGGCTGTCGAACGAGGTCATCGAACTGGTTGTGACCGCGGATGTCGGTCCGCGGATTCTCTTCTTCGGCTTTCGCAATGGCGAGAACCAACTGCACGAAGTCGCGGAAGATGCGGGCAAGACTGGCGGTTCCGAGTTCCGCTTGTATGGTGGCCACCGCTTGTGGGCTTCTCCGGAAGTGGAGAGAACGTATTATCCGGACAATGCCCCGGTGGCGGTGTCACAGCGCGATAACACCGTTCGCTTTGCGGCGCAGGTAGAGGAGCTGACTCCCGGCACAAACCTGCAAAAGGAACTCGAGATTGCGTTGGCGGCAACGGGCTCGCAGGTTCGGATCACACACCGCATCAGGAATCACGATGCGCAATCGACTACGCTCGCGCCGTGGTCACCAACGATGATGCGATCGGGAGGACGCGCGATCCTGCCGCTTTCTCCCAGAATTGCGATGGATAAGGATCACTATTTGCCGGTTGGAGTTTTCGGCATGTGGTCGTTCACGGATTTTGCCGACCCTCGCTGGGTGCTCGGCACCTCCTACATCCAACTGCGTCAACTGGCACATTCCCAAGGCCGCTTCAAAGAGCAGATGGGGGGCATCTACAACTCGGCTGGCTGGGGAGCTTACTTCTGCCGGGGCGATCTTTTTGTAAAGCGCGCGGCGGTGATTAGCGGCGCCCGGTACCCCGATTTCGGCTGCAATTTTGAAGTCTTCACCAACCCGGATTTCCTCGAACTGGAAACCCTTGGCCCTCTGGTCGAATTGCAACCGGGAGAAATGGTGGAACATGTGGAGCACTGGTGGCTGTTTGGTCACGTGCCCGGCGGAGAAAACGAGGAGTGGATTGAGTCGACCGTGGTTCCGTTAGCGGAGCAAACGGCTGCTTCCTCGAAAAGCACAAATGCCTTGTAGCCGGTATTGCGGGACACAGGAGAGAACGATGAAGAAATGCTTGGCAGGGTCATGGAGTCATCCGGCCGTAATTCTCACTTCTGTTGTTTTTCTGTTTCTGATTCCGCTGAGCTTGCGGGCTCAATCTTCGCGCCCAGTCCCTGACCACGTCCCTCCTAAGCGGTCATCGCAAATTCACGATGGTTTTGGTATTAACTCTGATATGCCGCGCGATCCCTATCTTCCATGGGACCGCTGGTGGTGGACGCGCATGTTCGATGCCGGTTTCAAGTGGGCTCGCATCGGACAATATGAAAACAGCTCCGACCGCACCAGTTGGGACTGGATCGAACAGAAACGTGGGGTATTTTCCAGTTCGCCGGAACTCGAGGACTTCGTCGATTCACTCGTCGACAACGGGGTCGACATCCAGGTGCAGTTGATTTATGGCAACGTGATGTACACGTCGCCCAGCGGCAAGCGCCCGGATGTGAGTATCCCCGAGACGGGATCTTTTCATAACGATGACCGGAGTTTGTATTCGGTGTTTTGGCCGCCGACTACGCCGGAGCAAATCGCTGCTTTCAACCGATACTCCGGGTGGATGGTGAATCATTTTCACGATCGTATTCACTACTGGGCTTTGTGGAATGAACAAGACATTGGTTACTGGAACCCTTGGGGCAACCCGGAGCAGTTTGGAAAACTTTTGGGCCCTTTTATCGAAACCGTGCACCGAACTGATCCGCAAGCCAAAGTGATCTATGGCGGTCAGGCAGACCCAACCCGGGACTTCACGCAGCGGGCTTTCGATGCCTGCCAGTGTGCCGCGGGAGTCGACGTGTATGCCTATCACACCTACCCGGGTTACGGGCAGAACATGAATCCGGAAACCATGGATTACGGCGCTTACCAAGCGGAATCTCCGCGGGCGTTGCGGGATCTGGTCAAGCATTATCCTGGGGTGAAACCCGACATCCCATTCTTCGATGACGAGTTCAACTCGATTCCTGCGTGGGTAGGTTCCGATGAGTCGGTGCAGGCAAAGTATGTTCCGCGAGGTTTCGTCTATAACCTGGCGGCAGGAGTGAA
>CABDXO010000534.1_pt1 | contig 15204 bp, 13 predicted proteins | sample 3421281 | NCBI WGS metagenome assembly CABDXO01 (sample SAMEA5534326, study PRJEB31848) | metagenome | biome: tundra; feature: field; material: soil | place: USA | collected 2013-05 | depth 0.15 m
TGTGAGTACCATACGGCGATCTCCGCCGCTTTTCAACTGGAACTTGCCGCGGTGTCTTCTGCCGGTTGACAGCAGCCGCCCGCAAAGTGCAGACTTTCCTCGACTCGACGGCACCGCCGGACACGATTCCGCGGTTCGCGAGGTCTTTGCCTTTCATTACAGCTTGGCCGTCTCTTCGCCGAATGCCCGTTTTCTCAGGGCTTTCGGGGGCCCCGCAACGTGCACTTCGAAGTTGGCGAACAAGTTGGCGGAGGAAATTCTATGCACCATTTCGTCGCAATGGCAGCCTCAACGGTCATGCCCTCCATTACCGGCAATGAAGCCACCCAGCTTATTCTGCGCTGGTTCCACTTCATCGCGGGTATCACCTGGGTCGGACTGCTGTATTTCTTCAACCTCATTAACGTCCCTTTCATGAAGCAAGTGGACGCCAGCATGAAACCCAAGATCTTCCAGAACCTAACCTTGCCTGCCCTGAACTGGTTCCGCTGGAGCGCGCTGGTTACGGTCTTCATCGGATTCTGGTATTGGGCGCAGTTCTACGTCGGTCCCGATGCGCAGCGCCAGGGCGGCAGCGTGGGCGCCACCATCGGGTTCTTCCTGCTGCTCTGGATCGCGGTCTGGTTCGTGCTTTTCGTCGTGATCAAGAAAATGATCCCCAGCGGATACATCCTTGGCGCGATTACGGCAATTTTGGTTTACGCTGCAGGCTGGGTGTTTGTGCACTACACTCCCGTCGGCGGAGACGACAATCATGTCCTTTCCATCGGGGTCGGCGGCGGCTTCGGCATCGTGATGCTGTTCAACGTCTGGGGCATCATCTGGCCGAACAATAAGAAGATCATCCGAGGAACGCTGGCCGGCACTCCTCCCGCCAACGCGGCCACCATGGCGCGCCAGGCATTTCTGGCCTCGCGCACCAACTTTTTCCTTTCGGTACCGTTGCTGTTCTACATGGCAGCAAGTTCCCACTTTTCCAGCACCGTGATCTTCGGGAAGTAGGATTCGAACCTTTCCAAAAGCCTCGAGCGGATCGCGCGCGGGGCCTTTGTTTAACCCAAGCATGGCATTGCCACGGACGCGCATGCATTTAGCTTGACGACCGCGGGCCAATGGCCCAATACTTTGCCATATTCTGAGTGCTTTCATGACACGCCGCTTTCCAGCAGCCGCGCTGATCCTCCTGGTATTCGTATCATTAGCGGCGGCACAACAGAATGGAAATCTAAGGGTAGAAGTCGTGTTCGCCGATGGGCGGCGCTGCAATATCGCTGTTCATGTCCAGTTGATGAGCAGTGCGGGAACATCGATTGCCGCGGAGAGCTATACCAACGATAGCGGAACTACCGAACTCTATAACCTCGAGCCCGGCACCTATCACTTGGTCATTTCCGGCCAAGGTATAGAGACCGCCGACAGCGGCGTGTTTGAGGTTGATTCGCGCAAGTTGACCCAGTCCATCAATGTAACGGTACGACGACTGCAAGAGGCCGATGATACGACCAAAAACGTACCGGGCTCCTCGACGGTCGCGGCCGCGGACATGAACATTCCCGAGAGTGCGGCCAGAGAGTTTAATAAGGCGATCGACCTGATGAAACGGCAGGAGTGGCAAAAGGCGATCGAGCGGTTGAATCGAGCTGTAGGGATCTATCCGCAGTACGCTGCTGCCTGGAACAACTTGGGGGCAGCCTACGCTCGTTTGGGCGACCGGTCCCACGAACAGGAAGCGCTGGAGAAAGCGGTCAGTCTCAACGATCACCTGGCCCCAGCGTTCGTCAGTCTCGCCAAGCTAGCCATCGCCGACCGGAACATGGGTCGCGCCGAGAATTTATTGGACAAGGCGAACTCCGCGGACCCGGCCAACGCCCAGATGCTGACCCTTCTGGCGAATGTCGAATTGCTACAGCAGCATTATGACCAGGCAATTGCTGCCTGCCGCAAGGTTCACTCGCTGCCGGGCGGATCCCATGCAGTGGTCCACTACATCGCCGCCCACGCCCTGGAGCATGAGAACCATTTCTCCGATGCCGTAACCGAATTCCAGACATTCCTGAAGGAAGAACCAACCGGCGAGAGAGCTGAAGCAGTGAGAAAGCAGCTATCCAGTTTGCAAGCGCAATTGCGCTGAACGGCGCCCGCCAGTGATCAACGGGCCGATGCTGGCCGCCCCTATAAAGATCAAGATGACCGACACTTGGGCTTCTTTCTTGTCCAGAGGAGTGTAGGCCGGCGCTAGTGCACAAAAAAGCGGCCCCGGAATTCCGCGGCCGCCAAGGAAAAACGTCGAACAACTAGAAGGTAATCTTCCCGTTGATCTGGAGAATGCGCCCATTCAGCGGCACTCCGAAGAAGGCTCCATACGGGTTGGTGTTCGAACCGATCGTGGACAGGATTTTGCCCAACGAACTGCTTCTGATGCTGTTACCTGGCAGGTCGAAATTCTGGTGATTGAGGACATCAAATGCGGTTGCGCCTATGGCGAAACCGAAACGCTCACCGACCTTGAAGTTCTTCAAGACAGACAAGTCTGTGTCGAAGAACCCGGGCCCGCGCAATGCATTACGCGAGTTCCCGAAGTCGTTGTTTCCGACCGCAAACTCGCTGACGGTTGCGCACGGGGCGCCTCCAATAGCAGCGCCAGCTTGGGCAGCGGCTTCGCCGCATGAACCTGAGATGACGCTACCCCCAGCGAACGTGGCTAACGGAGTCGTGGTTCGAAGGCCCCCAACCACGGTCTGCGAAGCGAAGTAAGACCTCTTCAACGTATCAACTGGGCTCCACGGCAGGCCAGTGTGGTAGAAGAGCGTCCCACCCACCGTCCAGCCTCCTACAGCGCGATTCATCAGGCTGTTCGACCAGCGAGATGGTGTTTGATAAACGTAGTTGAGGTTGAAGTTATGGCGAACATCGTAGTCCGAGTTGCCATAGGAACTGCCCGGCAGGGTGGGAGACGCCTGGTAGCGGAGGCTGACTAGGGTGTTGGCAACGAACGGCTCCAGACAATTATTGGAGCAGGTGTCGCGGCCATGGCTGTAGGTGTAATTAGCCTGCCCCGAAAAGCCTTTCGTCGGCTTTACCTTGAAGCTGGCCGTGACGCCGTTATAGCTAGAGAAGCCGTCGTTGGTCAGATCGGAGATTTCATTGAAACGTGGATCAGTCTGAGTAGCTCCGATCAAGCCACCGAACGTGTTGCCCGGGCCCGGGCATCCCACGCAATAGACGTTATGCCAAGTATCTACTGTCATGAGATCGTAGCCGTGATTCCCGGCATAGTTGACGCCCACGCTGTACTTGTTGCCCAACTGGCGTTGTATCTCGAAGTTCCATTCGGCAAACTTCGGGTTCAAGAGCTTGCTGCCAACGGTGTAGTAGTTGGGTCCGAAGCCCTGCCCGCCCAAGCCAGCTACCGTCAGACCTGACGCAAAGCCGCCCTGGAAAGCCGCATTAGACTGGGCAGCGTCGGCATAGACGCTTCCCCCCACCCCAGGCGCGAGAGACTCGCCGTTTGCGCCGCTGGACGAGAAATTGCCTACTGCTGGAGCGTTGGTGAGGGATCGATCCACGGCCAGCGCGGGGAATTCGTCATCGAAAATCCCAAATCCACCGCGAACTACAGTGTTCCCACTGGGGCTGTACGCGAAACCAAACCGAGGCGAGAAAACCGCCTTCTCCACATCCGGGAATGCGTATTTGAGCCCGGTTGCGATAGCGGCATTGTAGGGCACATTTACATCGTGAGTGATCTCATCAAATGGTGCGTTCATCCGGGTAAAGCAGTTGGTCGCGCAACTCGGATTAGCAGTGCGGTCGATCCGCATCCCCAGCGTCAAGTTCAGCTTGCTGGTCAACTTCCATTGATCCTGCATGTAGGCGCCGAGGTTATACAACTTGATCTTGACGGCACCCAGATTGGAATAGGTTGCACTGTAGTTCGAACCGCCCGTCCCATCGCTCGTCTCGGTAACGCCGTTTACGAACTCACCAGTCGAGTTGATGGACAGCAGACCGCTAGTTCCGGACAAGGCAGAGTAATCGCTGACCAGATTACGCCGGTAGTCCGCGCCGATCTTGATGTCGTGACCGCCGATTACCTTGGAGAAGTTGTCTCGGATCTGGTACTGACTCACGATGCGACCCTGTGGATAGCCGTTGTCACCTCCACCAAGCGTGGTGAACGTCGAAGCCGTGTTGCCGAATGCCATCGTGGTAGGAAACTTGGCGATCGCGGCACTAAAGCTGGGCGGGCCAAACAGTGCTTGATACCACGCCCCCGAAACGATGAGGTTGTTGACCGTGGTGCTATTGAAAGTGTGGGTCTCGATCAGCTGGCCGTTGTACTCTGGCTGAATACTGGTTGCATTAAAAACCGAATTGATCGGGTCGGTACCGGTGGCTTGCACGCCGCGATCCATCTGGTAACGCCCCTTCAGGTGATCCTTGGAGCTGATCTCATAATCAATGGAACCTGCAAAGATCCACTCTGTAATCATGTTGTTCGCGGCGCTGTTGAAGGTCGCCGCGCAAGGTTTTCCCGGAATTGGATTGGAAAAAGTCCCCAGATTCCCGAAACCTGCTGCGATCGACTGCGGGTTTGTATACGTTGCCGTTCCGTCGTAATTATTGCTGAAGTCACCGCAACCGATGTTGGGGTCGCTCGCCTGAGTCACTGGCGCAGCGCCACTTGACCCGGGTGCTCCGGCATACAGGTTGAAGATGTTCTGGTAGAAGGGCACTTCAGCGGCAGGAACCTGGGTGAGAACGTAGCTGCCAAACGCCGCGGTCGGGATCGTATTGACTCCAGACACACCGGGCAGGATCATGCGTAATGCTTCATAGTCTGCGAAGAAAAAGAGCTTGTTCTTTACGATGGGGCCGCCAACCGAAGCCGCGTAGGTGTTGTTAACCGCGTGCGGCCGCGGGGAGTTCGCCGCATTGGCGAACCAGTCGTTGGCATTCAAGGCGGTTCCGTTGTAACCGTACGTCGCGTTACCGTGGAAGGCATTCGTCCCCGACTTGGTGGCAGCGTTCAACTGGGCCGCAGCCTGGCGGCCATAGTCTGCCGTGTAGCCGTTCTGAACGACTGTAACCTCTTGCAGTTCGTTGGATCCAAGAGTGAGGTTACTGGCGCCTGAGTTGTTCAAGTTCAGGTACGGGTCCATGTAGTCATTGCCGTTCACCGTGAACAGGTTCGATGTGCTGGGCAGACCATTTGCTGAAAAGTTGCCATACCCTGCACCGTTGCTGACCATGATCCCTGGGGCGGTATAGGCGTACGACGTAATGTCCCCGCCCGGCGCCGGAAGAGCTCTCAGTTGGGTCTCGGTATAGGTGGTGGATGTGTCACCATTCTCGGTCTGGATCAGTGGAACCGCTCCCGTGACCTCCACTACCTCACTGGCCGCGCCCACCTCAAGCTTTGCGTTGACTGTCGTGACTTGACCCACGGCGACGTTCACAGTCTGATTCACAGACTTGAAGCCCTTTGCGCCTATCGTCAATTTATATTCGCCCGGTTTAAGAAAGGAAAAACGGTACAGACCGGTGGCGTTGGTAGTTGCGGTTTGGTTCTTGCCTTCGGCGATGTCGGTAAGCGTGACAGTTGCGTCTTGGACTACCGCGCCGGCGGCATCGGTCACTGTACCGGAAATATCGCCATTCACGACCGATTGTGCGACTGCCGGGAGCGTAAACAGGCCCATCACTAGAATGGCCGTGGTCACCAGCACCAAAGTCAAAGTTGGAAAACGTTCAAAACGCATTTCCTGCCTCCTTAAGAAATTTTTGTTGTTCAGAATCGGATCCAAGCGCCTTGGCCGGTTTTCCTGGAAACAATCGCGCGATCCGATGGATTGCAATCCTCTTTAAACCTCTAAAACAGTGTGAGAGCTGGGACTTCAAGAAATTATTACCGCTTACTTCACCCGTCTGCCGCAGGCTTCTTTAAAGTTTTACTGTCTTATGAAATCAACACCTACACACACACGTAACTTATGTCTCAATGCAACTCACGATCCAAACAGAGCCACCAACAAACAATTTGTTTTCAGTCAGTTAGTGTTACCATGTTTAGTCGGGATACCGAAATCGGTATAAGTAATGGAAAAATATATGGCATTTGGAATTTCTCGACTGGCGAGGCGACTCGGGACCGCACTCCGCTAGCCCCGCCGCTTCCTGGCTGTTCTTGAGGGCACTTCCCCGGGTGCCAGAACCCTTCGCACGATCGGTGTGTTCAGCTTGTACTTTCGCTCGCTGACGTTCCCTGCCTCATCTTTCACGCGCAAGATAAATACCGGCAGAGTTCCCTCCTTGTCGAAATTCTCTTTCGTGATGGTCACGGGCAGAATGCCGTCCAGGCCGTGTTCGCGGTATGCGGTCTCGTAGCGGTGCTTTCGCGCGTTCCAGGTGAAAACCCGGATCTGATCGAAGTCGTAAGGCAGGCCGTCGTGGGGGTCAGTCAGCACGCAAAGGTATTGCGGAACCTCTTTCTGCACCCCTTTGTCGTTATCCGGCACCTCGTTCAACACGAAGAAAGCTACGAAGCGCTGGCCCTCGGCGTATTGCGCGATATCGAGAGGGACGTCCACGTCCACCATCCGGGACAACACCCATCCCACGCGACCGTGATCTTCGCGCACCAGCCACCAGTCCTCGAGTACGGGCCCCGCCGGAGCTTTCGCCCCAGGCTTCGTTGCCAGCTTGGGCGGAGGCGCCGCGCCAGGCTGCTTTTCAGCGGTAGCCCGCTTCAGAATCGCGACCTTCGCGCCGGATGCAAGCTGGTACAGATGTTCACTATCCCGGCCCGGAGTGACGTGCAAATTGGTCTCACTCCGTAGCACGCCGGGAGCCTGCACGGGATCGCTCTGATTCTCTTGGGTGAGTTTCTGCAAGGCGTCGAAGGTCTTCTGATCGACCAGATATCGCTGCTCGATCCAGCCCTCAATTCCGCTGCTGGTGCGCACTCGCGCGAAACGCTTCTCGCGCTCCAGCACTTCCACGCGGTCTCCATTTTTCACGTTGCCGACGCGGTTATAGATGGCCGCCACCTGGTCGCGCAGCGCCGCCTGGGGCGCCGACACGTAGGCCACCTCAAGCACGCGGTGACGCCCGCGACCGCACGCCGGAAGCCACAGCATGGCCGCCATGACCACCGTCACCACAAGCCAGCCAACTCGGGATGAGCCCAACGGTCTCACGATTGAGTTCGAGTGAAGAAGGGAACTTTCTACTATAGCGCGTTGCAGGGCAGGAGTTCCCGGCATAAAGGTTTACGATTCATGAACGTGCAGGGCAGATGAATTGGCCGTCAAGACAGAGACAACCCGGCTCGGTTACCATAGCAGTGGGACGTCCGAATGATAAAAGGTTCGACCCGCCGGTTGCGCGGCTGAGCTTTTCTGCGTCTTTAAGATGATGTAAATGGTTTCGTGCCCGATAACCACAAGACCACCAAAAACTCATGAAGAACACACTCCGAAATCGTTTCGTTATTTTGTCCCTATCTCTGATCGCGCTGGCCGGCGCCGCGTGCGTGTCGGCGCAGGATACAGTGAATTCGGTGCTGCGTCCGCCCAAGGGATCGCAGATTGCCATTGTCGTCTTCGAGGATTTGCAGTGTCCCATGTGCAGTCGCACCGCGCCGCTCATCGAGCAGGCCTCGAAGACCTACAAGATCCCGGTCGTGCGTCACGATTTCCCGCTGCCCATGCACAACTGGTCCTACCAGGCGGCCGTGATGGCGCGCTACTTCGACACCCATTCCAAGGCCCTGGGCAACGAATTCCGCGATTACATTTTCGAGAACCAGCTCGAAGTCAATCCCCAGAACTTGCGCGCCTATGCCGAAAAATTCGCCACCGCGCATAGAGTCGACTTGCCGTTCGTTCTCGATCCGGGCGGAAAACTCGCCGCGCTGGTCAATGCTGACCGCGATCTGGGCAAGGCCATCAAGCTCGACCACACACCCACGGTTTACATCGTAAGCAGCCGCAATCCCAACAAGCCGTATGTGGAAGTCAAGGACAACAGCCAGCTCTACCTGACTATCGACACCATGATGAAGGAGTAGGGAAGAGCGATTGTAGATTGCTGAAGAACGGGGGTTCTAAATCTGCCATCGCAAATCTGAAATCTGCAATTACTCGGGCCGCCCGGTGTAGTGTCCGGTCGAGTGCACGTGCTCGTGGTCTTCCAGCGATTCCAGGTGTGTGATCACTTCGGCAGGCTTGGCGAGTTCCACGGGCAAACGTTCTTCGAGCGCAGTCGCCAGCCGATGCGCTTCCCCCACAGCCGTCGCATGCGGAAACAGCAGGTGCACCTCAATGATTTGACGGTATCCGGTGGTGCGGTATCGTACGCCGTGATAATGGATCCCGAGTTCGTTGCAGATGGTGTCCAACTTCTCACGGATCTGTTTGCCTGTGTCCGGATCGGAGTAGTCGAGCAGACCCACTGCCGACCGCCACGCCATGCGCCCCCCGGACCACAGAATATTGACGGCGACCGCGATCGCGACCAGGGGATCAAACGGCTTCCATCCCGTCAGCATGACCAAGCCGAGTCCCGCGACCACGCCGAAGCTGGTGAAGCAGTCGGTAAGCACGTGCTTGCCATCAGCTTCGAGAATCAGCGAGTGGCTTCGTTTCCCCACCCGCAGCAGATACCAGCCCAGCCAGGCATTGAGCATGCCAGCTCCGAGCAGTAGCAACGTGCCAGAGCCTAGATGTTCCAGCGGCAATCCCGCCAGCCATTTTTCGATGGCCTCCACCAGAATCCAGATGGCGGCGATGACGATCATCGCTCCTTCAAATCCGGCAGAGAAAAACGAGATGCGCTCGTACCCGTAAAGAAACGTAGGAGCGGCGGGCTTCGCGCTCAGCCGTAGGCTAAACGCGGCAAACGCCACCGCGATGACATGCACCACCGACTCCGCGAAGTCCGACAGGATCGCCGCTGACCCTGTCATGTAATACGCGGTGGTCTTGCCTAGTAGCATCAGCACCCCAACCGCCAGTGACATGCGCATGGCAAACCGCGCCGCGCGCAATTGCTCCTGGTCGCGATACGCAGGAGCAGAATTCGGCAATTGGCCTGAGAAGGGATCCGGCATGGAGTTGCCCACTTATACCCATGCTCCCACAAAAGCGCAAACATGGAATGTGATTGGAATCACGCAATGAGGGTTGCGTTATAGGGTTGCGTTATAGGGTTGCGTTATAGGGTTGCGTTATAGGGTTGCGTTATAGGGTTGCGTTATAGGGTTGCGTTATAGGGTTGCGTTATAAGGTTACTGTCGCTGTGATTTTGCTGCCCACAGCGGGGCTCCCGCGCCGCGCCAAAAGGCTAAATGCCAAATGCTTAGTACGGCTCGCCAACGTCTTGGATCCACGTCCGAGGTCTGAGGCCCTTTTTCAATCGCCAAACCCGATCCCAATCGCGCGAGCCGTGCGCACCAGCTCTCCATCGGGTCGCACCGACTTCAACTGTCCGATGGCGCTGGCCACGTCGACTGCGACAATCGAGTCCGCGCGCAGAGCAACCATCTTTCCGAACTTGCCCTCGGCAATCAGGTCGACCGCAGCTACTCCGAAGCGCGTGGCCAACACGCGGTCATAGGGCGAGGGCGATCCGCCGCGCTGAATATGCCCCAGGACGCTGACCCGCACTTCCTTGTTGGCAAACAGTCCAATGGCATCGCCGATGGTGTTACCCACGGGCCAGCCACGGGCCATCTGTTTCAACTCGGGTGGCAATTTGATGCCCTCGGCGACCACGACAATGGTGAAACGGCTGCCACGGCTCTCCCGCTGCGCGATAAAGTCGCACACCCGTTTTATGGTGAAAGGAATTTCGGGAATCAGAATGATGTGGGCGCCCCGCCATGCCTCCGGCCAGCGCGATCCAGCCGCAATCGCGCCCCATCACTTTCACCACCATGACGCGGTGGTGCGACGCCGCCGTCGTGTGGATCTTGTCGAGGGCATCGCTGACCGTGTGCAGCGCCGTGTCGAACCCAAACGTGAAATCCGTGGCCGACAAGTCGTTGTCAATTGTCTTGGGCACGCCCACGATCTTCATGCCTTTCTGGAAAAGTTCGTAGCCGATTTTCTGCGAGCCGTCGCCGCCAATCGTGATGATCGCGTCAATTCCCAGCTTCTTGGAGTTAGAGATGATTTCGTCCGAGATGTCCCGCACCACCTCCTGACCGTTCTCTTCAGTCTTGTAGCTGAACGGATTGCCGCGATTGGTGGTGCCCAGAATGGTTCCGCCGCGCGGCAGAATTCCGCTGACCCTGTCGACCGTCAACTCAAAGGATTTTTCCGGCCAGATGAGCCCGTCGAAGCCATCGGGAATGCCGATGACTTTCCACTTGTGTTTGAGGATGGCAGCCATGGTAGCGGCGCGAATCACAGCGTTGAGGTCGGGAGCGTCCCCGCCTCCGGTAGCAATGCCAATACAGCGTATGTCAGACATGGGAAATCCGTCGGGAGTACCCACGATCATATGGGTCAGCGGTGTGGAGAACAACGTTACGAGTGGACGTAATAAAAAGGGCGCACCCGGGTGCCCCGCATTCAAATTCGAAAAAGGGACTTTGCCCCGAGGAAGCTGTCTACCCACCAGGACCAGCGAGAAATAGCGCCCCTCTTCGTTGCCAAGCAAAAAACTCGGCTCCTGAACGGCGACCTCGACCGTCTCTAGTTGACCGTCAGGGTAGCCGTGGCCGTGAGAGTCGAGCCCGAGTAAGACGCGACGATCTGGTACACACCCGCCAGAGTCGTGCCGGAGGCCGTCGTGCAGACCTGCGCGGAAACTCCGTCATACCCGCAGGTGATCGTTGATACCGCCGTGCCGTTCTGCTCTGGGGTCAGCGTTGCCGAGCTTGTGAGGTTGATCGGGGTTCCATTCGACACGGCACTCACCGTAAAGCTCTGAGAGGTTCCAACGTTCACACTCGCCGACGTGGGGCTGATCGCAATCGAATTGATAACCAGAAACACGGTAGCCGTAGCGGTAGAACTCAGCGCCTGAGCGCTGGCCGTAATTGTGGAGGTTCCAGTGCTCACACCGGTCAAGATACCCGTATTGGGATTCACCGAAGCAACCCCGGAAGTATCACTCGACCAGGAAACTCCGTTCTTGATCTGATTACGACTGCCGTCATCGTAAGTCCCAAAAGCCTGCAGCTGCAAAGTCTGGCCTTGTTGCACCTGTGGCGCCGTCGGAGAGATGGCGATCGAGGTCAAGGTGGGATTCACGAAAAATCCCCGGCAGCTCACCGCCAAGGCCAAGGTTGCAAGCGCAGCAAAGGCGCAACTCAGTCGGAGCTTCTGCTTCTTGGATGACATACTCGTTGAGACTCCTTGGGCGCGCCGGCTCTGTTCTTCTGTTCTTCTTTTTTTCTAAGGTGGTCTGCAAAAATTGTAGCAGAGAAGATTTTGTCCGGTGCACACTCCAGTACCTGAACTGTAGGCGCGGAACCATCTCCGCCACTCGCCGGACGTAGTCCCCTTCCCGGTTAGAACGCCAGATCAAAGCCCGCTTGCAGAAAAAGCTGTCAGCCGATCAAGTCCCAGATTTCTCAAACGGTGGCCAGTGCTGGAACCAACCGCTGGCCCTCACACCTTAGCTACTCAGTCTCCTAGCGCCCCTTTGGATGCTCTTCCTTGGGAGGGGTCTGCCTGTGGGCCGGTGGGCTCGGCGGGTGAGAATTCTGCCGCGGCGCGCTCTGCCTCGGCGGCGGCGCCGCATGAGGCTTGCTCGGATCGCTGTAGGGACGAGACTCGACACGGTTTTGTGGACGAGTCTCGCTCGGACGACTCTGGTTGGGACGGCTTTCATTCCCACGCGCGGAGTTACCGGCCGACGCTCCACTCTTCGACGGCGGCGTGAATGGCCGGAATCCTTCGTTGGATGTGCCCCGGTTCCCCGGCGTTGAAGCTACGCGCGCCTGTTTGGGCGACATGGCCGGCGCGTGATATTCCCCACCCGATGCCCTGGCCGGAACCGCAGAACGGCTACTGAAATCCCCGGGCCTGGAGGTCGCCGCGATCGCAGGTCGCCCGTGGTTCTCCGACGCGAAATTCTGGCGATTCTGGCTGGCCAGCCGCTCGTGCTGGGTCTGGGTAGCCAGAGGTGCGGCATGCCGCTCGTGCTCGGCCTCCATTTCCTGCTGGGTCGGACGCGCCTCTACTCCGCCGGATCCACCGTTATAACTTACGTTCCTCGTATTATTTACGACCACGGTTCTGTTGTAGACATGGGGCACGTTGGTGACGCTGACGTTGGTGACGTAGCGGTTGTAGTAGAACTCTCGTCCCCGCCACTCGCCGCCGACAAATCCCACGCCGCTATAGCCGAATCCGTAGTTAACTCCGCCATAGAAGCCGATGTGCGGTCCCCAGTAACCCGTATGCCACGCGTAGAATCCTCCGCCCCATCCCCAGTACCCGGGGGTCCATAGCATGCCTATCGGCGCCACCACCCAGGTGCCAGGCACCCAATAGTAGCCGTCGTCATCGCTCCAGCCCCAGTAGCCAGGTGTCCAGAAATAGCCCGGGCCCGGGCAGATCGGCTGCGCGTAAACCGGCAAGGGAGGCGGGCCGACACGTACCGAAATGCCAACCGCGATCTGCGAAAACGACGCGGCCGAAAAGGACAGAATAATGATTGCCAATAACAGCCAGCGAACTGCGGCTCGATTCGTCATTGCCGTTCCCCGGATTTTGTAATCATGCCTACCTGAAGAGTAGAAGCGCCCAGTGCATTGTGCCGCAAAAATCGGCGCTCGCCCTGATTACGTTCCTCCCCATGTAAACACTGGACCATGGAGTTTGTTGCTCGGAGGAGAAATTATTTGGAATGAGCAGATTGGGAAGACAGGGACGTTCAGATCTTGTGTCGAGGGCGGCCCGGCAGTCATCACCTCTCTAAGAACTGAGAACTAATTAATCTTCTTGCCGCGCGCGATCCGCTCGTCGATGGGCTTGCGGCTGGCGAATCCTTCCTGCGTTCCGTGCCAGTGGGTTATGGATTTCTCTCCCAGCTTCCAGCACAGCAGGATAATCTGGCCTTCGATTTCGCAGGGAAAATCGAGCAGGCCGATATCGATATCTTTCACTTGCACGCCAATGGAGTCGATCTCCGCCAGCGCGTCTTTAGCCCGCTGTTCAGCCTTCATCCGCTCCGCTTTGCGCCGGGCCAGCGCTACCACATCGAGAAATGTGCCCCCGTTCAGAAAAATCCTGTGACTGAGCGCCTGTTGCTCGGCTTCAAATTCTTCCATCACTTTCTTGCCCGCGATCGCAGTACGCAGCAGCGACTCGAGCACGGGCAACAGAGACTGCGCTTCGTCGAGAGTAAAAGTGCGGTCGGACATAGTCCCATTCTACTGCATGCGGTCTTGCTGATATTGCGACACCGCAGGATTGCGGGGTCGACCCGTGGAAATCCGTGGGAAGAGGTTTTTGCCTCAGCGGCTTCTCGCTTCCGAGGGATCAGCCGACGTCGCCGTGTTCACATCAATAGGAAACCCCTTCCCGATCCCCGGCGCATCACAGTTTCCGTCGCGGCTGTAGTTGGTGCAGTGTGCAGCCACGTCCTTACGCTGCGGGGATTGCGCGAACTGCCAGACCTCGGCGAATCGCACTCCGCTCTGCCCCGGGCTTGGCGGGCGCTGCGGAAACGCGCACCCCGGCGCGGGCGGGCAAGCATCGTTGATCGCCCAGTAGACGATCGTGCGTGCCCCGGCGCTCTGGCGAATGTCTTCGGCCGTGACCACGTTGCCGTCGTCGGTCGCAGCGATGCCGGAACAATATATCCCCGCGCGAAATCCCGCGGCAGTGATGCCGTCAACCCAGGCGTAAATGTAAGCCTTCTGCTCGGGCAGCATGCGTCCGCCCTGTTCTTGGTCAAGAAAAATAATGGTCGCGCGCGGAAATCCCTCGCGCCGCGCGGATGTGGCTGCGGCGCGCGCATCCGATTGTCCAAGACGTGTAGCGTTCGCCACGGTTTTCAGCTGGGCGTAAAGCTGTCCGTTAAACAGCACAAGAAATCCGAATCCGGCGGACTCGACCGCGGCGCGGTGGCCGGTCCAGCTATTCGACGACGCTCCCGGAGGATGGTTGAGCCAGTATCCGGTGTAGGAAAAAGTCTGGTGCAGAGTTTTGAGATTGGCATCGCCGGGGTAGTCGTTGCGGTCGAAGCCGAGGTAGGAGGCCCCTTGTGCCACGGCGAGGCTTGCCTGCAGACAAACAATTGCGAAGAATGTGAACTTTCGTGGACGCATCTTTCTCGACCGCACCGCGAGCCCTAACTACGGTAACTAGCAAATCCGCTGCAAGGTATTAGCATAAACTGCGCGAGTCTCTATCATGTGCTTTGCTCGGCTCTTATCTGTATCACGTGCGTCGTTCCTGTTGCTCGTCTTTCTTCTTCTCGCCCTTTTACTCCCCGCGCAGGAAGCGTCGAAGCATGAAGGTCAGGAAACTCGAAATGAACTTCAGGGGACGCTGCGGCAGGCTCGGGACGCAGTGGTCCGTCTGGCCGCAGAGGACGACAGTAGTCTCAATACGTCCATCTCGGAAAAGGTGAGCCAACTGGTAGAGTCTCTTCTCTACGTCGACGATCGTGAGGATGTCCGATACTTGCAACACCATCTGAGAAAGGTTTACGCGGACGAGATTCGCTCTGTGTTGGAGCCTTCTGCCACGCTTCAGGATTTCGCCGCTCGCGTTTCAAAAGCTAATCGTGTGAAGGACGTTTTTGAACACGATAAGGAACTGCAAACAGTCGTCAGTCAAGAGATCGAGCGGGGATTAATCGAAGACGCTGTAGATGCCGCACGAGGGATCCGTTTGCCGGGATCTCGGAGTACGGCGTTTATCGACATTGCCCTCGCGCAACACGGCAAGGGGAATGACTCAGCGGCCGATGAGGCGGTTACCGCTGCGATCCACGCGTGTTTTCAGCCGGGAACCGGCTTGCCTCTTATTATTATCGACCCCTCTGATCGCCGACTGGGTCAGGTTGCCGGTGCGCTCGCGGGTGGAGGGTATCCGGATGGCGCGCAACGAGCCCTCGCGGAAGCAGAGAAAGCCGTCGAAGCCAAAGCGAAACCCGATTCTTTCGACTGGTCAAACCTCACTCGGGCCGCAATCGCGGTCGGCGACTTGCCGTCGGCAGCCCGCTGGATGCAGAACG
>CABDXO010000557.1_pt1 | contig 14365 bp, 11 predicted proteins | sample 3421281 | NCBI WGS metagenome assembly CABDXO01 (sample SAMEA5534326, study PRJEB31848) | metagenome | biome: tundra; feature: field; material: soil | place: USA | collected 2013-05 | depth 0.15 m
ATCCCATTACGTGCGTCGAGTTCACATTGCCGTAAATATCGGCTTCGATCATGCCGTTCATCGCGATCACGCCCAGCCGCCGAATGATCTCCGGATGATTGGAAATCTCCTGCGGCCGCAGCACAATCCGGTCCCGATAGCTGGCCATGTTGGCATTCACTTCGGTCAGCATCTCCGGACTGAGCGAGAAAGCCGTCGCCGACGCCGACGTCACCTTGCCTGACTTCAGCAGCCGAATCATTCCGTCCTGAATCACTTCCGTGTAGGAAGTCAGCCCTTCAAACGGTCCTTCCTCCAGTCCAAACAGAACCGCGTTGGCAATATTACCCACCCCGGATTGCAGCGGTAACAGATTCGCCGGCATGCGTCCCTTCTGCACTTCCCAGCTCAGAAATTCCAGAATGTGTCCCGCAATCCGCTTCGACGCATCATCGGGAGCCTTGAACGCGCTGTTGCGGTCCGGAGAATCCGTCAGCACAATCGCCGCAACTTTCTCCGCAGGAAGTTCCAGATACGGCGTGCCGATGCGCTGCCCCGTACGCACCAGTGGAATCGGCCCGCGATTCGGCGGTGGCTCGAGACCGTAGTAAATGTCATGCATACCCTCGAGCGCAGCCGGCTGCCACGAGTTAACCTCAAGAATCACGCGCTCCGCCTGATCGATCCACGTCTTGTTATTGCCGATTGAAGAACTCGGCACCAGCCGTCCATCCTCAAGCACAGCCGTGACTTCGATCAGCGCGACATCGAGCTTGCCCAGAAATCCATACTCCACGAACTGCGCAACGTGGCTGAGGTGAATGTCCATGTAGTCCATTTCGCCCGCGTTGATCCGCTTGCGGGTCTCAGGGTCGGACTGGTAAGGGAGCCGCAAGTGAATGCCTCCCGCCATCGCGAGCGCCCCGTCGAGCTCCGGTCCGGTCGAAGCGCCGGTGAACACACTGACCTGAAACTTCTGCCCGCGGAAGTGCGCATCCGCGATGCGGTGCGCCAGTTCAATCGGCACCGTCTTCGGATAACCCGAGCCGGTAAACCCGCTCATGCCAATCTGGTCGCCGGATCGAATCAAAGCCGCCGCCTCGGCGGCGCTCATAATCTTCCGCTCCAAACTGGGGTTCAAAACGCGTGTGCCGGTTGGGGACGCAATACTCATGGAAAAGCCCTCACTGTCTGAAAAACGATCTACCCTAACCGTAGCGGCGACCGTTTCGCCGGTCTGTGATTTCAATCACAGTCGAGTGTGGCGGCTGAACATGCGCGCCGAAAAGGATCTTTCACTCATATCGCAGCGCCGCCATGGGATCCACTTTGGCTGCACGACGTGCCGGAATGTAGCAAGCCAGCAGCGCCACAAGGATGAGTACGAACACGACAGCGCCAAACGTAACGGGATCAGTCGGACTCAATCCAAACAAGAAAGAGCGCAAAGTGCGGGTCAAGACGATCGCTCCACCAATTCCGATCGCCACACCGATCAGCGCGGTCACGAGTCCTTGCCGCAGCACCAGGCGAAGGACATTCCCCGGAGTCGCTCCCAGGGCGATCCTCGTGCCCAGTTCTCCTGTGCGTCGCGCTACCGAATAGGACATCACGCCATAGAGACCTGCAACCGCCAGCAGTAGCGCTGTCCCCGCAAATGCCCCTAATACCATCAAGTTGAATCTCCTGGACTTGAGTGAAAGTGCGGATATCTCGCTCAGGGTGCCGAACTTTGGGGGCTCATTGGGATCGAGGGCGTGTACGATTCCCCGCGCGGCTGAAATCACCGCCGACGGATCGGTCGCCGTTCGTAGCACCGCCGTAAAACGATAGGTGGCCTGAGGGCGCTGCCGGTAATTCACATAAACGATCGGCCCAAAGGGCTTTTCCAGGCTGTCCTCGCGCACGTCACCCACGACACCGACGATGGTCAGCGGACGAAGGTCGCCATCCATATTCCCAAATTCGATCGTTCGCCCTATCGGATCCTGTTCAGGCCATTTTTCACGCGCTAGCGACTGGCTCACCACAGCAACATGCGGCGCATCCATGGTGTCGCGGTCATCGAACAAACGCCCCCTCAACAGCGGGATTCCCAGAGCCCGGAAGTAGCCCTCGCTGGCAGGACAATAGTCTGCATGACCCGTGCGCGCCACGTTGTGATACCAGCGTCCCAACTCTTCTATCGAGCGCGGAGCCTGCTCCCCCGGGGTCATCATCACATAAGTCCCGTCCGATAGCGCGGTAGTCAGGGGCAAGCTCCCCGTACCACCCACCTCCTGCACGCTCGGAATCTGACGCAACTGCGCCAGCAGTTCACTGAGGAACTGCACGCGGCTTCTTTCTGTACCTTTGTCAGCGAAAGACAGCGCCATATCCATTGTCACCACGTGTTCGGTCCTGAAGCCAGGATCAACGGAGAGCACGTGCAGCAGACTGCGACCGAGCAGTCCTGCCCCGGTGAGCAGCACCAGTGTGATCGCCAACTGTCCGGCGATGATGGCGCGTCCAACACGCTGGCTCCGCCGCGAACCCGTCTGCGAACGGCCCTGCTCTACCAGAGCCTGTTGCACATCCCCCGAAGTCGCGTGCAAAACGCTGAAAAGTCCGAGTCCAACCGCCACCAGCAGAGAGATTCCGAACGCAAAAAACAATACCGGCAGATGGATGGTTGAGTCCTCGAGTGGCAGTTCCGGCGGAGCCAGGTGAACCAGGCCAATCACGCTCCAGCGCGCCACCAGCACGCCAATCACGCCGCCAGCGAGCGACAGCAGAAGCGATTCGGTCAGAAACTGCCGTGCCAGTCGTCCCCTGCCTGCTCCAATGGCCGCGCGGATCGCCAACTCCCTCTCTCTCGTCGAGGCCTGGGCCAGCAGCAGGTTCGCGACGTTGGCGCATGCAATCAACAGCAGAAAACCCACCGCTCCCATCAGAATCAACAAACCCGCTCGCACATTGCCCGTCTTTGCGTCCTGCAACCGCGCAACTTCCACATCGGTCATGTCCACATCTTGGCCGAACTGTTGCTTGATCTGGCGAGCAATGACAGCCAGCTCGACGTGCGCCTGATCCGGCGAGATGCCATCTCGCAGCCGGCCGATTACCTGCCAGTTGTGCGCACTGCGACTGGGCAGACGCTCGTACAGTTCTCGCGGCACCCATATCTCGGCCCCGTCGGGAAATCGGAATCCCGCAGGCAGCACTCCGATGACCGACACAGCCTGGTTTAGAATTCTGAGCCTGATTGCAGACAGATCGGTCGCCCTGCCCAGATACTGCCTCCAGTATCCGTAACTGACCAAGGCGACAGGGGCAGAGCCAAAGCGATGATTTTCCGGCAGAAAGCCGCGCCCCAATACCGGTTGAACGTGCATCAGTGGAAAGAAGTCCTGTGAAACCGAGGCCATTGCCGTCCGGGTCGGTTCGGAACCGCCCGAGACCGACTCCACGCCCGCTCCAAATTCCGCCAACCCCTGCAGGGTAAGACTCTGCGAACGGATATCCTCAAAGTTGGGGTCAGTAAAATTCATCCGGTGGCCACGATCGCTGACCTCCCAAAGCTGAACAATCTGGTTTGGCTTATCGTAGGGCAGCGGTCGCAGCAGGACGCCGTAAATCACGCCAAAAATAGCGGTCGTTGCCCCAATCCCCAGCGCCAGCGTGAACACGGTAACAAATGTAAATCCAGGATTCTTCCGCAGAACCCGGAATGCGTATCGCAAATCCTGAACCATCGTTTCCATAAGCTTTAACTCCCGCCAAAGGATTCCGCCACTCGCAGTCGTCGTCAAAGTGTCCTGAACAAGAATGCACAGCAGATCCCGTACCAGACTCTTTAGCGGTAGCACATTGATGGCAAAGGAAAAGCGCTTCGCGGTTAAACTAATTCCGTCCGCTCACGGACTCGGCTGCCCGAAAACGGACATACGTTTGGCGACTACCGCTGAAGCTTCCGTGTCTGCCGATTCGCCCTCGCCCGCAAGATGACCGCAGCCCTTTGCCAGCTAAGTTACTGATCCTAAAAGGCCGAGGAACGTTCCACAGGCAGAAAGTTGCCGACTCCTGCTCTTTGACAAATAAATACTTGACCTCTTCGCCCCTTGCAGTTACATTAACGAGTTCCCGGGACACATAGGAATCTACTGGGCTTATTGAGTTGTTTGCGCGTAGGAATCCAGGCCCCAGAAAATCGAGCATCTTCAGTGTCCTGTCGCGCATCTATTCAAAAAGTGAGTTTTTACGCTAACTCCTTTACAACCTAATAGGAATCAGTGACTTAGGGCGCACTCTGGGGTTCCGGTCACCCTCCACGGCAAAGGACGAATGCGGAAGGCCACAATCATAAAGTAAGGAGATAGAAAGCACATGCGCTCTGATCGTGTGTTTGATGCTTTACAGACTCTACGCAACCGTTATATGCTTTGTCAGCTTGCTTCCAAGGCCACGCGTAAGTTCCATCGGCCCAGCACCAGAATCCAGGAAACGATGAACGGTGTATTGGACCGGATCGCTGACTCGGAGCGGCAAGAAGTTTTGTCGGAACCAGAGAATTTTGCTGAGGCACAACGGCGGGCTGCTTAACCCAGCCCCGCCTTCCTGCCTGGTAGTACTTGCGTCTTCCCTGCGTCCCCTTCCTTTAAAAAATCTCCCGCAGACACTAACGAATACGTTCTAGTGCGCGGGTTCAGGTGAATCATGACCATTGCTGAACTGAAAGAAAAAAACATCACTGAGTTGACCAAGATCGCAAGGACCTTGGATCTTCCCGGTGCCAGCGGTATGCGCAAGCAGGATCTCATCTTCAAGATCCTGCAGGCGCAGAGCGAAAAAGAAGGCCACATCTTCGCCGAAGGCGTCCTCGAAATCCTGCCCGACGGCTACGGCTTCCTGCGCTCTCCCGACTACAATTACCTTCCGGGCCCCGACGACATCTACGTGTCGCCCTCCCAAATCCGCAAGTTTGACCTCAAGACTGGCGACACCATCAGCGGCCAGGTGCGCCCTCCTCACGAAGGCGAAAAATATTTCGCGCTGGTGAAGATCGAGGCGGTTAACTTCGAATCTCCCGATGAAGCCCGCAACAAAATCCTGTTCGACAATCTGACGCCGCTTTATCCCCAGGAGCGCCTCAAGCTCGAGACCACGCGCGAGAACTCCAGCGCCCGCGTCATGGACTTGCTCACGCCCCTCGGCAAAGGACAGCGCGGCTTGATCGTCTCTCCGCCGCGCGCCGGCAAGACCATGCTGCTGCAGAACGTCGCCAACTCCATCACCGCGAATCACCCGGAAGTTGTGCTGATGGTCCTGCTCATCGATGAGCGCCCAGAAGAAGTCACCGACATGCAGCGCTCGGTCAAAGGCGAAGTCATCTCCTCGACCTTCGACGAGCCCGCCGCCCGCCACGTCCAAGTCGCGGAAATGGTGATCGAAAAAGCCAAGCGCCTCGTCGAGCACAAGCGCGATGTGGTGATCCTGCTCGATTCCATCACCCGTCTCGCCCGCGCCTACAACACGATTGTTCCGCCCTCCGGCAAAGTGCTCTCCGGCGGCGTCGACTCCAACGCTTTGCAGCGTCCGAAACGTTTCTTCGGCTCCGCCCGCAACATCGAAGAAGGCGGCTCGCTCACCATCATTGCCACAGCCCTCATCGACACCGGTTCCCGGATGGACGACGTCATCTTCGAAGAGTTCAAAGGCACCGGCAATTCGGAAATCATCCTCGAGCGCAAACTGGTCGACAAGCGCGTCTTCCCAGCCATCGACATTCAGCGCTCCGGCACCCGTAAGGAAGAGCTGCTCATCCCCAAGGAAGATCTGTCCCGCATCTGGGTTCTGCGCAAGGTTCTGAACCCGCTCTCCCCGGTGGAAGCGATGGAATTGCTGATCGACAAACTCAGCAAGACCAGAGGAAACAGCGAATTTCTGGCCAACATGAGCGCTCTGTAAGTCTTTGAAGTGGCCAGTCTCCAGCGCAGCGCTGCTGGAGACTGGTTAGTTTCCGGCTGACCCTGACGCAGCGAAATCTGCATTTGCTCAGGGAAACCACACCCTCACGGCTTTGTCGCAAAATTCGCAAGGCACAGGATACGTAGTCGTCCGGACCGCCTCGGCTCCGGCTTCCGCGGAAGTATAATTTTCCCAGAGCGGTGCTGCTTGACTCTCTGCGAGGTTTCCGGTGCGATTCAGACCTTTCGTATGGATGTTCTTCCTTTGTCTGTGGGCTCTCCCCATCTGTGCTCAGAAGGTAGCTCCAGGACCGCCCCCGTCTCCCCGGGGAGACATCACTACGCCCGCGGCGGATGAAGATGAAGCACACTCCCGAATCACCAGCGATATGGCCAAGAAAGCCGCCAAGGAACGCGTCGCCGCCCTCAGGCACGACACCGACAAGCTGCTGAAGTTGTCGGTCGAGCTAAAGGAGTCCGTGGATAAATCGGACGAAAACGTTCTCTCGCTCGAGGTCATCAAGAAGGCCGAGGAGATCGAGAAACTAGCGCACAGCGTCAAAGACAAAATGAAAGGCCCGAATTAAAAAGCTCTTGCTGTTGCCGTGCAGCCAACTTGCGCAGCCGTTCCAGTTCATCGAAAAGCCTACCCGCCGCCGCGCGCCAAGAGCGCCGCGAACTGCGCCGCCAGTACCGCGACGTGAATCGCGATCGCCGCGAAGTCAATTGGGATCGCCGTTAAAGATTGCCGGTCCTGCCGGCAACTGCAAGACGCGTGAGCACGATTGAGGCCCCGACTCCGCAAAAGGAAAATGAGTCAGGGGTTTTTCTCGCGGCAACGCACGATTAAAGCCCTCGCTCCTCGGTGGAATCCCCATTGTCTGTTCGCTCCGTTCGCGCCATAATGCCGGGGTAAGGTCCAGCCTTCTGGTGCTTCGAAGTCGCCTGGGTCTTAGTAGAAGGAGGTTCCTCATGCTCAAGGCAAGTTCACTCGCCTTGGTACTTTTCGCCCTACTGGGTGCGGCCCATCTCGCGTTCGCGCAGCAGATCCACCTTCCGCCCGCCGTCTCCCAGGGTCCCGGCATGGGAAACGTGCCCGTCACATCAGGCGATGGCGTTCAAAAACAGCAAGCCAAGGCTGCTAACCTGCAGCGCCAGGCGGAGATCAAGCGTGACACCGACAAAATGTTTCAGCTCACCGCCGAACTGAAACAATCCCTTGAGACCTCGAGCCAGGATGTCATGTCCATGGACGACCTCAAGAAAGTTGAGCAGATTGAAAAGCTGGCGCACGGGGTGAAATCGAAAATGAAGCAGTCTTTGTGAGCGCGCCCCATTTTCCGGCAGCGGCAATTCCCAAACGAAAAACGCCATCCGGATTGCTCCGGATGGCGTTGATGTTTACCTTTGCGGCTCCTACTCTGCTCCCGCCTTGATTCGCATTCCGTAGAACGAACGGTATACAAACGAGAATGAGACCACGAAGAACGCCAGCGCCAGCGCTCGAGTCAAAGTCGTGCCCTGTTCATATGCCAGCTTCACCGCGAGTTCCACCGCCAGCAGTCCGAACAGCGTCGTGAACTTGATAACCGGATTCAGCGCCACCGACGATGTGTCCTTGAACGGATCACCTACGGTATCGCCGATCACCGTCGCATCGTGCAGCGGCGTCCCCTTCTGCTTCATCTCGACTTCCACAATCTTCTTGGCGTTGTCCCACGCGGCGCCTGCGTTAGCCATGAAGATCGCCTGATAGAGGCCGAAGATCGCAATCGAAATAAGATATCCCACGAAGAAGAATGGATCGACGAAGGCGAATGCCAGCGTCCCGAAGAACACCGCGATAAAGATGTTCAACATCCCCTTCTGCGCATACTTCGTGCAGATCGCAACCACCTTCTTGCTGTCGGAAACCGAAGCCTTCTCCACGCCTTCGAGTTTGATGTTGGCTTTGATGAACTCGACGGCTCGATAAGCTCCCGTGGTTACGGCCTGCGTGGATGCGCCGGTGAACCAGTAAATCATCGCTCCGCCCGTGATCAAACCCAGGAAAAACGGCGCGTACAGCAGCGACAGCTTGGCCACGTTCTCGGTGTCGGTCAATCCATTGGTCAGCGCCATGATGATGGAGAAAATCATGGTCGTCGCGCCCACCACGGCCGTGCCAATGAGCACCGGTTTCGCCGTCGCCTTGAACGTATTTCCAGCTCCGTCATTGGCCTCGAGCAGGTGCTTGGCGCGCTCAAAATCCACGTTCATGTTGAAGTCTTTCTTGATTTCCGCTTGTACGTTCGGTACTGCCTCAATTAGCGAAAGTTCGTATACCGATTGTGCATTGTCGGTCACCGGACCGTAGGAATCCACGGCGATAGTGACCGGCCCCATGCCCAGGAATCCGAAGGCCACCAGCCCAAACGCGAACACCGCCGGAGCCAGCATTCCCGCCGCCAGCGCCAAGCCCATCGTGCTCATGTAATAGGCAATCGCCATCAGAAACATCATCGCCAAGCCGAGATAGTAACCGGAGAAATTGCCCGCCACGAATCCCGACAGGATGCCGAGCGACGCTCCGCCTTCCTGCGCCGAAATCACGACTTCTCTCACATGCCGCGACTCCGTCGACGTGAACACCTTCACCAGTTCCGGAATCACCGCGCCCGCCAGCGTGCCGCACGAAATAATCGTGGCCAGCTTCCACCACTGCGTACCATCGCTGCCGAGTTCCGGAATGATGAAGTAGGAAATCAAGTAGGTGATGCCGATCGAGATAATCGAAGTCAGCCACACCAGCGACGTCAGGGGCGCTTCGAAGTTCATCTCGTTCGCCGAGCCATACTTCGCCTTGGCAATCGCCGCGTTCAGGAAGTACGACAACGCGCTCGACACCAGCATCATCACGCGCATCACGAAGATCCACACCAGCAACTGCACCTGCAAGTTCGGTTCTTTCACGCCCAGCAGAATGAACGTGATCAGCGCCACGCCCGTCACACCGTACGTTTCAAAGCCATCCGCCGACGGTCCAACTGAGTCGCCCGCGTTGTCGCCGGTGCAGTCGGCAATGACGCCAGGATTGCGCGCGTCGTCTTCTTTGATCTTGAACACGATCTTCATCAGATCCGAACCGATGTCGGCGATCTTGGTGAAGATGCCGCCCGCAATCCGCAGCGCCGCCGCCCCCAGCGACTCGCCAATCGCGAAGCCGATGAAGCACGGTCCGGCATAGTCGCCCGGAATGAACAGCAGAATGAACAGCATGATCAGCAGTTCCACACTGATGAGCATCATGCCAATGCTCATGCCCGCCTCGAGCGGAATCTGGTAGACCGGATACGGCTTGCCGGGCAGGGAAGCGAAAGCCGTCCGCGAGTTGGCGAACGTATTCACCCGGATGCCAAACCAGGCCACGCCGTAGCTGCCCGCGATCCCCACCAGACTGAACCCAAGAATAATTGGAAGCGTCAGCCCCACCGACTTTCCCGGCACCGGCGACAGCCACCCGAAGTAAGCCGCAATAATGACCGCAATGAACGCCCACAGAAAGAGGATGAATTTGCCTTGCGTCACCAGATAGGTCTTGCAGGTCTCGTAGATGAGCTCCGAGATCTCGCGCATGGCGCGGTGCACTGGCAGGTTCTTCAACCGCATATAGATCGTCATGCCAAAGCCGAGCCCAAACAGGCAGAACAGGATTCCGATCAGCAGTAGTTTATGGCCATCAATGGCGCCATTCAGAAAGGTGACCTGCGAAAGATCAGGCAGCTTCAGTGAAGCTTCGCCGGCGGCCGTTTCGCCAGCAGGTTGAGCAAAAGCGGTGGCCGCGCCGACGGTAAGCAGCGCTGCTACGGCCAAAAGTTTCGTGCCCATGCGGCGTGTGAAAAACGCAGCAGTGGCGAGCCAGGTATGCATAAATAAGTCCTCCGAAAGAAGCCGGTTATAAGGATTACAAACGTGTTTAGGCACTGCCTTCCGGAGGCGGCATCGACGCTCGCAAGCCGGCGGTGCAATGGTACGCACGCCCCATCGAGCCTCAAATAAGGTTTCCGGAATTCCGAACACGCTTCCACCGCAAGACCTAAAGGAGTGTTGAGCTTGGCCGCGTCGGATTTCGCGCCGGGATCAACCCGAAAAAGCGGACAGGAGAAGTAAGACTCTAGTCCCACCATACCAGCGCAAAACGGAGATTTATAACACGTCGGGTACAAAGGGTCAAACCTATTAAAGGTGCATGGGAAGTCGCTTTCCCTGATCGGGAGAAGAAGCGATTCGCCTGGTCATCGGCTCGACCTGTGGATATCTCCTGAAAAAATACTTGAATGGGCGGGTTCGACTTGAATGAATAAAAGAGCTTTCATTGCAGAAGACTCGGGTTGAGGGCTAGCCCCCTCCCTGCCCCTCCGAATGCCTTGCCTGGCGCGTTCTGGAAACCATAGTGCGCAAAATCCTGATAGCAAAGAGCTTAGAGTCAAAATCTTGATAACAAATGACTTGCGGCCTTTGTCGCCGGCCTGTGGTACCGCTTCGGCCTTGATCATGTTCTTCTCTTTGGCCTGTGGACCGCAAGGTTGGATCTCACAGGACCCGTGCGGAGCGCAAGGTCAGGATCCTCTGCCGTCGTGTAGAAGGGGCAATGCGTGAAAAGGCGATTTATTAACGGCAATCCGCTGACCGCCTCAGATGCGTTTACCCCGTCCTTTCCGCTACAGCAGTCCGCCAGTCTGTACTGCCAGATCATTCAGCGCCATCTCCAGTTTCGTGATGGCCGCGCCGATTTCTGGATGCTCTCCGATCTTCTTTTGCAGCGCCTTGAGAATCTGGTGAGCACTTCTAATATGCGCTTCTGCCTCGGTCGGATTTGACTTGGGATTGTGTTCGTTCGGTGTTTCCATGGCCACTCGCTCTCCTGTGTCGCTCGATTCCCTACGGCGTCTCTCCCTTATTTTACGCATCCGACGCTGCCGGGAGGCATGGGTGACGAAAATTTCGCTCACGAACCGGGTCTATGACTGAAACCGCGATGTTTCGCCAACTATCGCGGCGTAGTGCTTTGCAGCATCCGCGGCAAAGTGTCCTTGCAGGCTATAATGACGCGCTTGCTTCACATTGGATGGCACGAGATGGCCGATTCAACATCGCCGTGTATTCATCGCTGAACCCGCCTCGTCGACGGTTGGCAAGGTTGGCGAAGTATTTCGCGGCATTTTTTTTGCCGCATGTGGGAAGTATCAGCGAGCATGACCTCTTCTGGGCATCGCCTAAACAATCCCTGTACCGGACGGTGGATGGATAAAGCACAGGTTCCACGCCTCATTCTCGCTGTCGCTAAGGCGAGTCGTTAAGCTCGACCGGGACATACCTATGACAACTGACATCGACAACTTGAAAGCGAATATCAAGCGTTGGACTCTGATTCTAGGGGTTCTCCAAATCACGGTTGGCTGTATCGTCGGATTCATCCCGCCTTCAGCCGTGGCGTGGTTTCGCGGTATCGTGATGGCGCACATCGAGTTCACCGCCAATGGCGTCTTGATGGTGGCATTCGGATTTCTGGTCAGGGAACTCCGACTGAGTCCGGCGGCGTTGAAGGTGTGGTTCGCAACGCTGCAAATTGGCACGTGGGCGAATGGAGCAGCGGGCCTTGCAGGGGCCTTCATCGGCGCTTCGTCGAAGCTCATGCCGACGATCAATGAAAAATTCCCGCCACCAGGTGGCACCGACAATCCAATTGTTTCAGGCTCACTCAAGTTGTGTGGTGTGACCATTATGGTGGCGTTGCTGCTCACACTTTACGGCCTATTGCGCTCCAAGACTGCGGGCTATGATTCGAAAGCCTAACCGTGCACTGCAGCAAAGTTGGACTCACAGACATTAGCGTCGTTGGCTGAGGCGGAAGACCGAGCGTAAGCCAAGTCCACTGTCGAAATCTGCCATTACACTCACGAAGCGGACCACCATGGAGCTAGCTGCCAAAAGAATTGCCAACTGATCTAAAATCAGAACATGCGGGCGGTAGCAATAAAAAAGGGTAGCCGCGAGAAAACGATAGGCTTCCAAGAGATGGGAACACTCAGGTGTGACGGTTGCGGCGAGGAGTTCTTCATCGGCCACAACCCACAATCGGTAGATAAGCGGGTTGCAGAAAAGCAAGCAAAGTGGCTTGAAAAAGTTTTGGCGGAGGAGCACGAGCGCGACAGGAAGCACTCCGACCGAATCGAGCTGCCGGAATAGCTGCTTGAACTGGAACTGATTGTTGTCGAAAACAGGCGTGGCTGTTAAAAAACTCCTTTCCAGTAGTAATCATGATCGAGGGTTGTGACCGAAGAGATGCATGGGTCGGAGTTCCTGAGCTGAAACTGATTGCGAGCGAGCCTTGGGTTGGTATGGCAATGCTTCAAATAGAGCGAAATGGCGCGCTCTTCGGAGTGCACGGACTAATACGCTCATAAAGTACTTGACACTGCCGACATTGCCAGAGAGGCGATTTTGCGCCACTTGAGACGATTTCCTGCCGGGTGGCGGCTCCGATAGCTTTACGCTCTCGCCGTGCTACCAGTTTGCTACCAACCATCGCGCGTCACGGGCAGGGATGGGCGCAGTTCTAGACGTTCCTTGGCGTGAGAGAATCTGGAGGCTCCAGAAGCAGAAAATCAATCTCGAGAAAGTTAAAGGCGTCACTCAACACTCTCTGGCCGAAGTGCGGGTGCTCGATTGGCCTGACAAACTCCGCCGCATCGACTCTCAGCAGATCGAATGTCCCGAGTGCGGTGAGCGTTTCATCCCTGAGAAGCATGAGGAATCAAGTCAATGAGTAAAATGGCACTGGAGAGTTCTTTTTCATCATCAGCGAGCAGCAGAATCGCCATGTTGAGGGCTTCTATCTCCCTTTGCACCTGCCTCATTTCTTCCTGCTTTCGACGCAGCCCTGCGTAGAGAGTCTGTGGGTTGCATGAATCGCACACAGATGTCCGTAATTCCGGTGAGCCACCCAGAACAGAAGTGGGGAGGAACCTTGATCGATTCCTTGCCTCATCGTCCGGAGGAAGTTGGGTGAGGAATTCCAGCCCCAAACACTGGCCAGTACGATTACGAACCACCGCTTTGACGCGCGGCGAGGGCGTGGACGTTGGGAATTGAAGCTGCATCAGATCGCCCGGATTAAGATCGACAGGGGCGTGCAGCGCCATGCCCGCCCTGCTTATTTCGCTACCACGAGCAGGAACGGGGGTGGTTAGAATCCCATTTAGCGCGATGATCAGAACCGGCAGATCGACCTGATGGCGCAGCCATCGTCGCATGCTTTGGGCGTTACGCACTTCTCCTGATGTTTGTTCCATTTCGTCCCCAACTTCGCTTTTGCGCGAAACATGATTTGTTCATATTCCGCTCCGGCCAGGGTTAATTTGCTGCGTCCGCGGGTCCTTCCAAGGCAGGAAGATACCGGTGCTGGACTGAGAAGTGGTGGGCAAATCGATTCTGACGACTGCGCCACCTACTTTCAAATTACGAACGTGCACTCAAGGAGCAGTTACGACGCCAATTCCAGAAAAAGAGAGAGCAGGGCCAATGGCTGACGATATTGCGGGTCGAAGGGAACGAAGGGTCGGGACGCATTTCGCATCACCGCAGTGCTGCTATCCGACTTTATTTCTTGGGCCGGCAGATCGACGTGCTGTCGCTACGAACGAAGTGTTCAATTTGAGTGGGCATCATTGCAGCAGATGAACTTTGAGCAAGTAGATGGCACTTCCAAGAAGTGTAAGGAGTTTAAGAGAACCAAGAACGATCCCGAGGACTCCTCGTCTCGCCGGGTTCCGATGAACTAGCGCTGCTCTGTATTTCTCTATCCACGATTGCTCGACAGGAGCCAAAAACGACTGAACAACAGCTCGCAGCCTGCGCTGATCGCCTTCCTCGAGCGCAACGAACCGGAACGGCTGCCGCGTCGTGGAAACAGGACTCAACATCTCTGCTGCGCCAAGCACCGGCCCCGTATGAGTCAGGAACATCAACTTGATGCGGGAACCCCGATCCAGCATCTTGGCCATACTGAGCAAGCCGCCGGTAAGAGAAACGGTCTCCAATTTGCCTCGGTGGCTGCGTCCGTCCGGCAATCGAAGGACAGCAGGGGTGATATCTGCAAGCCGTACGCGCGGGCTGCGCCAATACGTGTGTGAGGGGGGGAGGTAAGTCATGTGCAAAGGCGAGTATGGTACATACTCGCGCAGAGCAGAAGATTACGGAAGGGCTGGCAGGGTGCAAGTTACCAAGCACGGCGTGATGAGTTGTATCCCGATTGTGTATACCGCGCACCGGCAGTAAGGGAACTCAGGGGCGAGGCTTATAAGCAATTCCTGACCTCAGTGCTTGCTGGCTTTCCCGATGGCAGATGGACGGTTGAGGACCAGGTAGCCGAGGGCGACAAGGTGGTGACCCGTTGGAGC
>CABDXO010000578.1_pt1 | contig 13836 bp, 14 predicted proteins | sample 3421281 | NCBI WGS metagenome assembly CABDXO01 (sample SAMEA5534326, study PRJEB31848) | metagenome | biome: tundra; feature: field; material: soil | place: USA | collected 2013-05 | depth 0.15 m
ACCTGTTCCACATCTCTGACCTTGCCTTCAAGACGGCCGGTTGCGCCTCTGCGATCGTCGATGGTGATGCTGGTGAGCACGCGCGGTGCCAACTCCAGCATGCGGCGGTGACAGCGGAGAATTACGTCCATGACGCGATCTGAATCTCCTTCGATAGTGGTGTGCATGGCTCCCAGCTTGTAGGAAAGGCCAGATTCGTCGACAAGTTTTAGAGCTTCGGCTACCAACTCTTTAACGCCACCTGTGACGCCCATCGGAACTACTGCGAAGTCCGCAAGCATAAAGCTTCCTCCGATCAACTGATGCTCAAACAAATTTTGCCCGGCATTTCCAAATGTTTTCGGCAAAGGTCTACGATACTACCCCTCGTTGCCCATCGCCTTTTCAGACTGGCAGGCAGCCCCAAGGCAGGAGCCGAGGTTGCGGCTGACACTACGAGCGTTCATACTCCGACCATGACACTCAAAAACGCGGCGTTGCTGGCACTGATCGGGACGATTCTGATGACGGCTCTTTTAGCGTGGACGTTCGTCTTCAACTTGCTCAATCTGCTGCGTGGCTTGGTTCCTGCGGTCACGCTGTTCTCCTCGCTCATTTACGCGTTTGGTTGCTTCAGCGTGGCTGTGTTCTTTTACGTGTTCCACCGGGCGCAGTAGTCGTTGATTTTGGCGAGGACGGCTCGGGCGGTTCAGAGGCTATCTCGCGAAAGGGTTCACGCGCTTGGGGTCGTACTTGAAATCCACAAGGCCGTCGCGGTAGTCCAATTCCACCTCAAGCTGCCTGAGCATGGCAAATCCCAGAAAGCCGGAAACCTCCGTCCCGGTGTGGCGGCTTATGGTGGATAGGTCCAGCGTGATGATGCCTAAGTTCGACTGCTGAAAGTGCCCGAAACGCAAAGTCGCCTTCTCGGAACTGTAGACCTTATCCACAGCGCCGTTCACACCATGAACTCGCACGCGGTCTTCGGAACTGACCTTGCTGCTCAGCAATCTAGAGACGCGGAAAGCACTGGAAGAGGACGATAGCAAACCACTGCAGATGGGGCCGAAGCAAGCTAGTTGCCTTCCGGGCGATCAGTGGCGAGAGGCAAGACTCGCTGGAACAATTCATCGGCAAATTTCTGTTTCTCTTCAAAGAATGGGAAATGGCCAGAGTTGTCAAACCAGACAAATTCTTTATGCGGAGCCTTGATCGTTCGATAGTAGGACCAAATCAGGGAGGGCCGGGCGTACGGGTCGTGTCTTCCCTCAAAAAAGAAGATCGGTACGCGGAAGTCAGACCCGAGTTGAGTGAGATCAACATTCCTCGCTTGGGGGATCAGTATCTCAAGCGACAAAAGCTGGCCACGAAGAAAACTAAAATCGTCCGCAAGAGAATATTCGGGAGCTGACACAAGGTCTGACAGAACTCTTCTAATATTCATAAACGCCACTCCGTTCGACGGCGGCCCGAGTAGCGCCGCTTGCCAATTCTCGGTGGTCTGCCCTTTCCTCAAATCCACATTTGGAGAGGGCGCATTGCTCTCCAACTCTCGGACGGCTTGTTGGTTGTGGGTGCTGCGCGCTTCCTGCAACGCGTTCCGGTACGCGACCTCGTCGTTCTGCTTGGGGTTCACTACTTGTCCAACTCCCACATAAGCGTAAATAAGGTCCGGGTGTTCGTGCGCCAGCCATAGACTCAGCAGGCTTCCCCACGAGTGCCCCATGACAAATATCTTTTTCCTCTGGAACCGGTTGCGAAGATAATTCGCCACGTCCAGCGTGTCCTGTTCCATTTGTGGCACATTCATGGTTCTGCGCTGAAGGTCTTTGTCGTTCGACGCGTAGGTCTTCCCGGCTCCCCGTTGATCCCATTCGACGACGGTGAAGCGGTTCTCCCAGGGCCCTTGAAACGAACGCGCCAACGGAATGAAAGCGACGCCAGGTCCGCCATGGATGACCAGAAGAATCGGGTTGTTCACGTTCTGGCCCCGCACTTCGATCCACTGATCGATGCCGCCGATACGCACCGACTCGAGGCTGTTGATGCCAGTGGGCGAAGTAATGGCCCATTCATCGGCAACCTTATGTTGCAGATATTTTCTGTACGACAGGGCAGACGAGGGCACCAGAACGAGCAAGCAAGCAATTGCTATCCCGACATACTTAAGAATCTTCCTGATCATGAGGCATACCTCGGGGGAAAGTTCCCTCCTTTGATACGCATAGCCACGCATCTTTTGCGGGGACGCAACCCATTCTAGATGATGCGCGTAGCACGACACTCTTGCGCGCAAGCCACCCGCGAGGAAAACACTCCCGTTCGCCAGGTTCCCTACGCCTGGCCCAACTGCGAGACGCAGAGCGTGAGGCGCTCGCCCATCGGGGAAGCGATCATCCGTTACCTACAACACGGTCGACCGCGCTCGGCGACCGATTATGTTTTCGTTGCCGCGCAACTCCCGCACGGACGAATTCGCCCAGCTCCAATGCACCAGCTCGTCAGCACAAGAATGTTAGCGTTGGGGACCTCCCTCTTTGCTGATGTGCAACTGCGGTTCGCTCTGCCCCGAGTTTCGCCGTCCCGGCTGCAAGCCCACATAGCAGCCCGCGTCGCGGCTCTTACGAAAACGATGCGGATCTTCCAGCGTCAGCAGGTAGGTAAGCGCGATCAACGTCCCCAAGCGCGGTCGGGTAGTCTCCCGCACAGCCTTGAAGCTATTGGCTGCTCTCGGAGGCCATCTCGAAAGCAAGACGCAGAGGGACCCCGCATGCCAGTCAACTTTCTGCTCGCGTGCGATAAACCTCGCGTCAGAGGTTCTCCCGACTGGGCATTCTTGCGGCTAGCTTGACGGTCACAACACGTACTGGGACAATCCTATTGAATTTCTGAATCAGTTTGATTGTTGTTTCCCAAGGAGCTGGAAGTCCCTTCGTCGCAGGACAGTAGCCGCAGTTTGACAGCGGGTAGTGCAGAAGCCTAGCATTTTAATTGAGCAAGCTACCTCATTCTTACTCTTTCAGGTCCTCTGAGCTAAGCAGTCCATCTGAAGTTTTCTCTTCCTTGGCCCCATGAAAGGGGCATAACCATGGCTTTTAAAGCAATCCTGGACGAAGTTGACCAACTCCATGACGTCGGCGAGCGTCTTGAGGAACTGGCGGAGCAACATCGGCCCGTGTCAGAAGCACTTGTAAATATCGCGGGCAACGTTCGCAACATTGCCACTGTATTGGCAGTGCGGGTTGACCTCGCAGCCGAGAAGTCGCGGGATTCTCATGCCGCCCTTGAATCTTTGGTATTGCAACGCACCGCAGCGTTGCGCGCGCTTTCCCAGCGGTTACTCAAAGCCCAGGACGAGGAGAGACGCAGGGTTGCTCGCGACTTGCACGACAGTACGAGCCAAACACTTACTGCGCTAAAAATGAACATAGCGACTCTTCAGAAACAATTCGAAAACGACCAACCCACGTCCGCTGCTCTCACTGATATTGCTGAGCTCGCTGATCAGGCTCTTCAGGAAATTCGCACAACCTCATATCTATTGCACCCGCCACTTCTGGACGAGGCAGGTCTCGCTTCGGCGGCTCGTTGGTATATGGAAGGGTTCTCAGAACGTAGCGGGATTCGGGTAAACCTCCATTTTCCTTCCGATTCTGAACGATTACCAAACGATGTTGAGATGGTTCTTTTCCGCGTGCTACAGGAAAGTCTGACAAATGTGCATCGCCATTCCGGAGCTTCCATCGTGAACATCAGGCTTGAGCGAAGTGTTGGAGCGGTCAACTTGGAAGTGCACGATAACGGGCACGGCATAGCACCGGATTTGTTGGACCGCTTGCAGAAAACGGGCACCGATACAGGCGTTGGTTTGGCCGGAATGCGGGAACGGATAAATGACTTGAATGGCCAGTTGGAGATGGAGTCGAGTTCCAGTGGCACCACCTTACGTGTCAGGGTACCTCTCGCGTCTACTGAGCAGTTAATCCATTCAAACTCGGCGGAAGACTCGAGTCTAAGCATTCCCGCAGCTTCAGGAACAATCGAACGTCTGGGCGCGCAGAGTGGATTCCTCCTAAGCACGTACCAGGCAGAACTCGCCAAGGACCCTGCCAGCCGTGACACGGAATCTTCACGCAGCAACGTGATTGCTCTTTGGCACACCATTAGGCAGATCTACGGAAAGGCCGTTGCGCGGGACGTGGCCAATCTTGTTTACACCAACACAAAACTGCTCCCCGCAACCCAAGTCGGAGTGCAAACCCGCGCTTACGAGCTCTACGAGCTTCGCGGCAGAATAGATGGCCGTGCAGAACAGGATTGGTACCGAGCAGAAACCGATCTGACAGCCAGCAGCAAACAATGGCATTCGGTCGCGAGGGAGGCAGAAATTCTGCGACGATTTCGTTCTTGAATCGGGTTCGGAACATGTCTGGGCATTATCTCGCATTAGCAATGCAGGGCGCGGACTCAGGCATAATGGCTAGCAGCCCGTCGTGCAAGTTCGGATTCGTGAGCAGAAAGTGTTGAGGTATCCACAGGCTTGGTTTGTAGAATTATTTAGCTCAGTCGTGCGACGAATTCAGTAACACCAGTTACACCGCAAAGATCCACGGGGCTTTTGCGAAGGCAGACCAAGGGCCGCAGGCCGGTCTTGATCAACGCACACTTTCAGTCGTCGTTGGTTTCTGTGGGCTTAGTTTCTGAAAGTATGACAAATCGCCAACTCACTCACCGACATTGAGCCGGATTACAGGCAAGCGGGAAGTAATCCCAAGATAAGGTTTGCCGAGCCGCGTCTTTGCTTCCCCACAATTCCGGTCAGGCTGGGGGATGCTGTACCGAGGCGATCCGGGCCCAGGCCGAAGGTTCAAGTCTCCCGAGGCGAGCCGTTCTCAAGAGCAGGAATAGGGCGGCCGCCAGGCAGATTGCCACTGCAGCGATGGAAGCCTCGGGCCCGAACGCGCCTCCGGTGAGCAGATCGCGGCCGCGTAGAGTGCCGGCAATCAATGAACTCTTCGTTTTACCACCCGAGACCGACATTCCGAAGATGGACGCTTCCGCGAAGTTCCAGCCCAGATGCAGTCCGATGGGCAACCACAAGCGCTGCGTCAAGGCATAGGCCGCACCTAGCAGGACACCAGCTTCGAGCGCGATGGCGACGGAGCTGCCCACGGTCGCTCCAGGGTTGAAGGAGTGCGCCGCACCGAACAGGGCCGATGTGAGGGCGAGCGCGCCCCACGTGCCCAACAGCTTCGCGCTCAAGCGGAAAAGGAAGCCTCTAAAGAGAATCTCCTCGAGAATCGCCGTAAGCAATGCCAACAAGAGTCCGCCAGCAATTGGCGCAACGCTACCCCAGCCCGAGGGACGGTAAGCACCGAACATCCAAAGCAGCAGCATGAGCGTGGTGAATAAGGCAAGCCCAAGCGCAAGCCCCGCTGCGAACTCCGTGAAACCCGCAGCGGCGATCAACTCGCTGGCCTGTCGTCGCTCGATCCAGCGCACTCCCGCAACATAAGACACAACGAGTACGCTGGACAGGGCGATCAGTCCCAAAGTATCCGACACCCGCCCGCGAATCAGCGGCTGCAACCCGAACACAACAGCCAGCACCACCACCAGGTTCAGCACGCCGCGGCCGACGTATGCAAACTTGGTCCTCATCGCTGTTGCTCCACTGTATGGTACGGGATTGCATCGGCGCGAGTTCCGTCTTTCCTTACACAGATCGGTTGCCTCCAACTCCACGACCATGCGTGTGGTTGGATAATCGGGGTACACGAGAAATAGCGATCTTCACATGAATGCCGCGCGCGCTCGTCCCCGGTTGGATCGGCGCCGCTTGCATCAAATGGCTCACGGAAATCAAAGTCCTCCAAACAGAATTCGTCGGCAACTTCATGAGTCCCGGTTACCGCTTTCCAAATCAACCAGTGAAACCTGGCGAATCCGTAAAGCCCGAAGACACGCACGTCTTAACGAGACTGACTGTGAAATCGGTGATCGCAGGCCCGCTCGATGTGGGGCTGGATGTAAGTCACCACACCCGTATCTTCTCGAGGGGACGGGGAGAGGGTTTTTTTCTTGACATCCTCTTTCATAGGATGAGTGAAATGGCGATTTATCACCATCCATCCTTGGGATAAAGCCACCTACTGCGGATTTCAAACTGCACTACCTCGACACTGGCTTCCTTGACGCAGAAGGCTCGTGCCAACTACCATGCAGGCGCGCTGCAAGAGGCTGGGGTAGCATCGGCAGGGTTCGCGGTTTTCTGCCCACCACACAAACCCTCACATCGCATCGGGGTGCCCTCCATGACGTACCGCGCAAAAACTACCAGCAACTATGCCAAAACAATATCCACCTTCCTGCTCCTGCTGCTTTGCCTTGCTCACACCGCCGCCCGCGCGGCGTCCGATCCGCCCATTCCATCCGGGGACGTGCGCATTCACTATTTCCGCCCCGACGGCAACTACTCCGGCTGGGCCCTCTACACCTGGAATGCCTCTACGGAAAACGCTATCTGGTGCCAGAGTGAAGTGGCCATCACCGGCACCGACAGTTACGGAGTCTATTTCGACGTCACGGTCAATACCGCTCAAGGCACCCCGCCCGGCGACCTTGGGTTCATTATCAACAACTGCGCTTGGGGACAAATCAAGGATCCCGGACCCGACCAGCATCTCCAGACTACCGTGTACAACGAGGCTTGGGTCATCCACGCGGACGCTACGGTCTTCACCACCCAGCCGACGCCGCAGCAAATCGCCAACGCCATCCTCGCCATCCAGCAGGTTTATTGGATCGATCGCTCACACCTGGCAATTCAGCCGCAGTACGTTCAGGCCGGAGCCACCTACGCCCTCACCACCAGCCTGACTGGCGGCCTGAACTTGACCAGCACCGGTGTCACTGGCGGCACACAGATTCCGCTAACCGTCGGTGGAACGCTGTCACCGGATGAACTGGCACGCTATCCGCAGTTGGCCAGTTATGCTGTCCTTCAGGTGCCTTCCACTGTCGGCCTCAACACTGTGGAACAGGCTCTCAAAGGAGAAGTCGCGCTCTCCGTGGTCGGTCAAAATGGCGCCCTGCAGTATGCCGCGGGCCTTCAGACTGCCGGCGTACTCGACGACCTTTATTACTATCCCGGAAAACTTGGCGTCGTCTTCCACGAAGGCCCTTCGCCGGTGGTGATCAAGGTTTGGGCCCCTACCGCGCAGTCGATCTCGCTGCTGCTCTTCGATCAGGCGACTGACTCTGCGCCCGTAGCTACCATTCCCATGCAGGAAAACAACGGTGTCTGGATCGCGCATGGCCGGAGCAGCTGGAAGGGCAAATACTACCTCTTCAGCGTAAGCGTATGGGTGCCGATTGATGCCGCCTTGGATACCAACCTCACCACCGATCCCTACTCCGTCGACATTGCCCTCAACGGCACCAAGAGTCGAATCACCGATCTCGATTCCGCCGCAACCAAACCCCAGGGCTGGGATCAGCAGAATTCGCCCCCGCTGCGCAGCTTCAGCGACATGAGCTTATACGAGTTGCACATCCGCGACTTCAGCGTGAATGACCTTACCGTTCCTCCGTCAGATCGCGGCATGTACGAAGCCTTTGCCGACTTCAACTCTGATGGCATGCGGCATCTGAGTGAGCTCGCCCAAAACGGACTGGCTGCCGTCCACATTCTCCCGTCTTTTCACTTTGCCAGTGTGAACGAGGACAAGTCCACGTGGAAAACCACTGGCGACCTCTCGCAGTACCCGCCCGACGCAGAACAGCAGCAGGCTGCCGTCACCGCCATCCAGGGCAGCGATGCCTATAACTGGGGCTATGACCCTGTGCACTACATGACCCCGGAGGGGAGCTACGCCATCGTCCCGGACAATCGCGTGCGCGAGTACCGCACCATGGTCATGGGCTTGCACCAAACCGGATTGCGCGTGATTCAGGACGTAGTCTTCAATCACACTAATGCGTACGGCGAAGGCCCGAACTCGAATCTCGATGAGGTGGTGCCCGGCTATTACCATCGCCTCGATGCCAATGGGAACCTGGAGACGGGTTCGTGCTGCCCCGACACCGCCAGCGAACATCGCATGATGGAAAAGCTGATCATCGATACGCTTGTGCTCAATGCGCGCGAGTACAAGATCGACGGCTTCCGCTTCGACATCATGAGTTTTCACTTTACCTACAACATGCGGCACATCCAGGCCGCTCTCCAGGCCTTGCCCCCGGAAAATGACGGTGTGGATGGCTCAAAGATTTACCTGTACGGCGAGGGATTCAACTTCGGCGACACCGCCAACAACCAGATCGGCCCCAACGCCAGCCAGGTGAATCTCTATGGCTTCGGCATTGGTACCTTCAACGATCGCGTTCGCGATGGTATCCGCGGCGGCAGCCCTTTCACCGATGAGCGAGTGCAAGGTTTCGCCACCGGTCTGTTTACCGATTCCAGCGACTTCACCAATCAAAATATCCCGCACGCCGGTCAGCAGAATCAGCTCCTGCAGTACGCCGACTGGATTCGAGTGGGCCTCGCCGGCAACTTGCGCGATTTCACCTTCACCAACGCTGCCGGAGTCACGGTTACCGGCGCCCAGGTGAATTACAACGGCCAGCCCACCGGATACACCGCCACCCCGATCGAAGCCGTCAATTACTGCTCGGTTCACGACAATCAGGATCTGTTCGACGCGGTACAGTTGAAGTCCAGCTTCAACGACAGCATCGATACGCGCTCGCGCCGCCAGGTGATGGGCATGGGCCTGGTCGTCTTGGGCCAGGGCGTTCCGTTCTTCCAGGGCGGCGACGACATGCTGCGTTCCAAAGACATGGACCAGAACAGTTACGATTCCGGCGACTGGTTCAACAAGGTCGACTGGAGCGGAGCCACCGCCAACTGGGGCATTGGCCTGCCCCTGGCCAGCCAGAACGGCGGGCAGTGGCCCATCATGACACCGCTGCTCAGCGATTCCGCTTACACCCCGCAGCCGCAAAATATCGCGTATAGCCGGGCCGCTTTTCTCGAACTGATGCAGATGCGCTATAGCTCACGGCTATTCCGCATGCCGACCTTCGCCGAGGTCCAGCGCAATCTGACCTTCCTGAACACAGGTCCGAACCAGATCCCGGGAGTGATCGTGATGAGGCTGGATGCCAACGGTGGACACTACGGCCCCTACAAGCGCATCCTGGTAATCTTCAACGCCACCAATCAGCAGTTGACCTTTACAGACCACAGCCTACAGGGGCTTCATTTGCGCCTGCATCCGGTGCAACAAAATTCCAGTGACCCCCTGACTCGCCAATCCACCTTCGACTCGAAACAAGGAACTGCCTCGGTCGCAGTCCTGACCACCGCGGTCTTCGTCGTCGACGCCGGCGATCATCCGTGATGCGGAAACCGCGGCCATTGGAATGGCGGGCTAGCCCACCCTGAAGGCATCTGCAGTAAGTGAGGCTTCCCCACCTGTCGCGGTGTTCGACAGGTGGGAACCTTCGCGGCCAACCAGTCCCCGAGATCCTGCCAGCGATCCTGTACCAGCAACTTGGCTCTCGCGTCGCCAAAGCAGCGCGACCGCAAAGATGAACCAGCTCGCTTGTTCGAAGATCACGATTCCACACTCATTGGGAGAACGCCCGTCCCGCCCCCTGCCGGGTGATCCCGTGCGCCATACGACGATTGTGCCCTGCATAAGGTCTTCGGGGTATGGCTAATGGTGGGTCGAGGCGGTAGTTTAATCTTATAAGCGGTCCGCTCCCGCATACTCTGGCAGGAAGGACCTGCTTGATACGTATTTTTCTAGTCGACGACAATGCGAGAATTAGAGCCAATCTCCGAGCTGTGCTCGAACAGGTGGCGGAATGGGTTGTCGTGGGTGAAGCCGCCAATGGCCGTAAAGCCGTCGAGACGTGGCGCGAGAGCGCGCCGGACGTCACGGTGATGGATTTCTTGATGCCAGAAATGAACGGTCTGGAAGCGGCTCGGCGACTGTCGAAGCGATACCCTGAAGTCCCGATTCTTATGGTCACGACGGATCCTTCACGACAATTGGGGGAAGAGGCCAAAAGAGCTGGCATAAGGGGTCTCTGTGCGAAATGCGATGTTCGTTCCCTGTTGAAGGCAGTGGAAGCGTTGCTTAGGGGACAAACCTATTTCCATTGGGACTTCGCCGCGGCCTAACTTTCTTTCGACGGTGTTCGCTCGCCACCGCTCCCCGGGCAGAATCGCGCTCCCCACGGTCATCTGTTTTCGTTAACAAGGCCCAAGACGATGACAGCGCGTAGTCGTCCAGCGCTAGCATTCGGTCGCTGGAGTTTGGATTTCCCAGGTCTTTCTGCCGGCATCCCCGCGCAGCAAAGACTTGACGAGGAGGTATCCTTCTCCGGTAGGTAGCGGACATTGGAACTATTGGAGGAGGGCAAGAGTTCTACAGGTCTTGCTGATGATCTCGCGTTGGACAGGATTCAGTTCCACAAATTCAAATCCGTAGCGATAGTCCGAGCGGCTGCGCACAATTGCGTCCACGCTAAGCGGCCTGCTCACAACTGGCACCGGAAATTTGAGAGTGACAGCCGTGCCTGCGGGCCATCCGGTCACGAATAAACCAGCCATTCCGGCCTTACTGATGTTTAGGGATCGGCCTCGCATGACCCGCTGGTCCCCGGCTCCGACAGTGGCAACGTCGACCTCCGTATCGATCTCATACCGCGGGAATCGGCGCCCGTCAATCGCGCCGTTGGTATCTGCGGGGCAATTCATCGAAGTCGAAGTCCATCTTTTCTTACGCCCGACGGACTTGACCAGTTTTTGCTGAAACGTTACGAAAACCGAACAGACCGCATAATACCAGCCGTTCCGAAAACCCCTCGAAAGCAGTAATCGCAAGTCATTGTTTCTAGATGACCGCCAGCTGTAGTTCCTGGCGTTCCGAAAAGAACTGTTTTTCGAACGCAGGGCCTCTATGGCCGCCCAAATGGCCGTAGTCGGCGTGGGTATTTCCCAAAAGGTATTGTCAGAAACGCTGTCTGTCCCTAAGTCTAACGGTCGCATTTGGCGACATGGGCGGCGCGACGGGACAGGACTCACACCCATAAGTTGCCGTAATGCTCGCGCACCGAAAAGAAAGGCCGACGTTGAACCGTCGACCTGAAAACAGGCTGCTACCAAAATTCTTACTTACTGCAAGTATCGCTAACCATCTTGAGGGTTGTAACTCGCAGATCACCGTACTCCTCTTTGCTGGATGCCTTCTCAACCCGTCCCTCTTTTTGTTCTTTATTCTCTTCTGCTTTTGTTTCGCGGGCAGCGGAACCAGCGACCGTCACCTGGTGGCCGACATGCTGGTCAAGCTTAACGCTAATGCTCCTCAGGCCCCAGATCTTGCCGTCTTCGCTGACGATGGAAAATTCGCCCGGCTCGTCGCCTTTTTGCAAGCACCCGGTTACGGTCTTGGTATGACCCCTGAGTTTCTGATTTGCTTCAGCTTTGCCTGCGGCTACGGCTTGGCCTTTTGCTCCGCGAATTTCCGCAAGGAACGACCGGGCTGCAGACGGAACTGGCACTTTGCCCAACAGCAAAGCCCGAGTAGTGACGTTAGGTCCATATATCGCTTGCCGGGAATCATTGTCTTGACGGAGCGATGCACCTTCCAATGTGAGCCCGGCGAACGCACCTTTGGCGCGGGAGTAGGTCAGGATCTCTGTATCCATCTTCCAATCTGTACCGGCCTCGGCATGTCGTCCCACTGGACCCGCTGCTGCCGAAGCGTCCCCTCCAACTTGGAAATTACTGGAGAGCAGCCTTTGCATACCTTTTTCATTCTGAATGATCATTACCACGTCCACAGCTTCGACACCGATCTGCAACCCCCAGCTTCCGCCGGAAATCGTGATGAACGCTGGCGCACTCCAGCCATTCGCCGTGCGGCAGGTGGCTACGCCTTTGCCTCCTTTGGCTCCGAAGACAAAGCCGCCTTTGACCATGTGCGGCACAACGGTTATGCATTTGGCGTGCTCCAACACTTCTTCCGGGATTCCCTTGTCGGGCATTCCTATAATTTCGTGCATCACCTGTTTGGCGCTGTCCAGCCGGTCGGTGGCATCTTCCCGCGCCGACGCTGCCCAGCCCAGCGTGCCGAGACTCAACATCGCAAGTACGAACATTACTTTTTTCATGGGACAGCCTCATTTCTGTACCAGTGCGCCAGCCTTGCTTTCGTGCTGTGCGTGCACTCGCACGCAGATCCGCACAGATATGCTGGGCGCACCTGGACGGTTTTGACCGTAACAAATCAGGATTCAGGAGGTCTGAGCAATAATGCTCACCTCATGTACCCCGATTAACCGGAGACGGCACAATGCAACGCCGAAAGAAATTGCATACCTGGAAGGCCATAGACACGGATTTACAATGAAAACATGCCGAAAAGCATGTATGACATGGACGAACAGGAACTTGGAGCTCTGATTGAAAAACTCAGTGAGACTGTGGAGCGCCTAGCGCACGAAAGGCCAGGCTCTGGCGAATACAATCACGAATCCGGAGTGCTAAAAGATGCTAGGTTACTACTCGCCGACAGGCGGAAAAAGAAGGAAGTTCGGACTGATGTAAAGTTCTAGAAAAAGAAAAAGCAACCGATGCCAGTCGAACTGCACCACTACTGGGAGTTGAAATTCTATTGAAGAAAACTCTGGAAGGCACCCCGATTCGTATCCGGCCTCAAGAAATGTTGTAGCGATGGCGCGGGTACACGGCTTCGGCATGCTGCTGGCAGACGCAGCGGCGGTGGTGGGGATGCAGGTGGATGTTGAAGTCAACTTCCATCTTTACTAGCGTAGCAGTCGTGTTCTTCCGTTCGTGCGCCTAGCACTTCTGCAGACAGCAGGCGACCTCGAATCACACTCGCAAACGCGGTGTTAGGATTACTAGAAGCAGGTGCTTCATGGGCCCCGTCTACGGTCTTCATGTTCTTGAGAACTGCCTCACGTGCCCGGCGAGAAAAGAACATTTCTTCTGTAATCTCTCCGTTGGCGCCCTACAACGCCTCAACGAAATCAAAGCAGCCGCCATTTATCCAAAGCGAGCTGTGCTCTTCATGGAAGGGCAACAACCGCGTGGCGTCTTTGTGCTCTGCGCGGGACACGCCAAGCTTTCCACCTCTTCCTTCGCAGGCAAAACGATCATCACGAAAGTATCCGAGTTGGGAGACGTTCTCGGCCTGAATGCGGTCGTTGCCAACCGTCCTTACGAAGTTACCGCCGAAATGACGGAGCCTGGACAGGCCAATTTCATCCCCCACGATTCCTTGCTGCAATTCCGGCAAGACCACGGGGAAGTGGCCTTGCGCGTCGCCGAACAGTTGAGCCGCGACTACTACACCGCCTACGAGGAGATCCGCATTCTCGGTCTGACCCGTTCACCGTCGGAAAAGTTCGCCAAGCTCCTGCTTTCTTGGTGGACCAAGACCGCGCAGAACGACCGTGCCATGCAGGTCAAGCTCACGCTGCACCACGAGGACATTGCGGAGATCCTCGACACCACCCGAGAGACTGTCAGCCGCCTGTTTTCTAAATTTAGGAAGAAACAGTTGCTGCAGCTCAAGGGGAAGACCCTCGTGATCCGCAACCGGCGGGCCCTAGAAAAGATCGCGCCCAGATGGGATTCCTGAGGTTGTGTAATCAGCTTTGTTTCCACACTCCAAAGCGTGATCTGTGAAGGCGTGCCGGATCGGTTTCCTTCATTATCTGCTGTAAGAGTTGCCCTAGGCGCGTACTCGAATCCGCGAGAGGGTCCGACATGGAGTACCCCAACGAAAGCGATGCGAAGCATCACATCTCAATTTG
>CABDXO010000594.1_pt1 | contig 13581 bp, 12 predicted proteins | sample 3421281 | NCBI WGS metagenome assembly CABDXO01 (sample SAMEA5534326, study PRJEB31848) | metagenome | biome: tundra; feature: field; material: soil | place: USA | collected 2013-05 | depth 0.15 m
CATTAGCGTCGGGCTGGCGTGGCAGGTTGCATTTCTGGTCATCGCGCGGGATCCGGTGCGCTTCCGGCTGATGATGATTCCTTCCGTGCTTGAGAAGTTCGGGTATGGTGCTTCTTTACTCGTTCTTTATTTGCAGCAGCGGCTGCATCCGTCGGACCTGGTATTTGGTGGAGTTGATGTGCTGCTCGGTGTGCTGTTTCTCGTCGCATTCTTCCGGACCGCGACTTAGATCGGAATCCGCTGCAAAGCCACCCGTTCGGTTAAAATCGACAATCAAAAAACAACAGCCTACAATTCCTCCATGGGCAGCCTGGGACAGCCAACTCCGGTCGCTGAAGAACGCGACTCCAGCCGTTTGATTATCGGGATCGCCGTGGTTGTGGTGATTGCGGGCGCGCTTGCAGCCGCGTTTCTGCTGCGCCAGCCGCCGAAGACTGCGAAGACGGCCTCGCCCTACATCGCAAGCCTGAAGCTTTCCGATTTCAAGATGAGCGCGGCGGAGAATTTCATTGGGGCTACGGTCAGCTACGTCGACGGCACGGTTACCAACAGTGGCGACAAGACCGTGAGTCATGCCGTGGTGGAAGTTGTGTTCAAAGACGATATAGGCCAGATTGCGCAGCGGGAAGAATTGCCCCTACGCGTGCTCAAGACAACTGGACCCTACCCGGAAGCCGTAGATCTCGAAGGCTCCCCGCTCGGACCCGGCCAGACGCAACACTTCCGGCTCACGTTCGACAGCATCTCGGCGCAATGGAACCGGCAGTATCCCGAGATGCGAGTCACGGATGTGACAGTGAAGTGATTTCGGATTGCAGATTAAAACTCTGAGCCGCTTCAATCTTGAATGGATAAGTCGAAAATCGAAGTTCTTCTACTTACGTTGTACGAGTTGGTAGTTCGACCAAATCGAAAATCATCAATCTGAAATCGTCAATCTGCAATCCTCCGCTACAATGGCCTCGTGCCAGATGTAAAACCATTTCGGTTGACGGAGTCGGTGAAAGCTGCGGGTTGAGCGTCTAAGCTGAGTCCGGCGGCGCTGGACACGGTGCTTGGGAAATTAGCCCGGCAACACGATCCGAACGTTCTGGTCGGCTTCGATCATGCCGACGACGCCGGAGTGTATCAAATCGCGCCGGACCAGGCGCTGGTGCAGACCGTGGATTTCTTCACGCCGATTGTCGACGATCCATATACGTTCGGGCAGATCGCGGCGACCAACGCGCTAAGCGATGTCTACGCCATGGGTGGAAAGCCGCTCACCTCGCTCGCTTTGGTGTGCTTCCCGGAGAAGGCGGATCTGTCGATTCTGGAGCGCATCCTGGCCGGCGGTTTGTCGAAGATGATTGAGGCGGGATGCACTGTCATCGGCGGGCACAGCATTCGTGACGAAGAGACTAAGTTCGGATATTCCGTTACTGGAGTCGTGCATCCGAAGAAAGTTCTGGCGAATGCCGGCGCCAAGCCGGGGGACGCGCTGCTGTTCACCAAGGGAATCGGTACGGGGGTGATCTCGACGGCGATCAAGAAAGGGAGAGCCGAGCCAGAGTGGATTGATGCGGCGGTGCGGTCGATGACTACGCTGAACAAGCGGGCGGCCGAGGTGATCACTGGCGGGGATTTTCGGGTGAATGCGATGACCGACGTGACTGGGTTCGGGTTGATTGGGCATGCGCGCGAGATGGTGCTGGCGTCGGATGTGTCGGTCCGCATTTCTGCGGGGAAGGTTCCGCTGCTCGTGGGGGCGTTGGAGTGCGTACGCGCGGGATACATTCCCGGAGGACTCAAGAACAACCGGGAGTTTGCCGAGTGCCTGGTGGAGTACGACGACGGCGTTGCCGAGGATGTGCGGGCGCTGCTGTTCGATCCTCAGACCGCGGGAGGGCTGCTGATTTCCACGCCGGATGGGGCATCGCTGACTAAGGTTTTTAGCGATGCAGGAATCGCGGCGGTGCAGATCGGGGAAGTCCTGGAAAAAGCAAAACCCAGAATCCGCGTGTTGCGGTAGGTCTCGCGGGCGGGGGCGCCCGCGCCAGATGATCAATATCAATTCTACGCACCCTGCGGTGTTTCCCAGCATCTAGTAGGTATCCGCTTCGTACTCATAACAAGGCAGGTGTCATGATGCAAATTCGCGAACTTGGTCGCAGCGGTCTTAGGGTCTCAGCGCTTGGGTTGGGGTGCATGGGAATGTCGGAGTTTTATGGCGGGTTCGATGACGTCGAATCGATCGCCACGATTCATCGGGCGCTCGAACTGGGGATCAACTTTCTCGATACGGCGGATGTCTATGGGCCGTATAAGAATGAAGAGTTGGTTGGCAAGGCAATCAAGGGCAAGCGCGCGCAGATTGTGGTCGCGACCAAGTTTGGGATTGTCCGCGACCCGAGCAATCCGAATGTGCGCGGCGTAAGCGGCAAGGCGGACTATGTGCGGCAGTCGTGCGAGGCCAGTTTGCGGCGGCTTGGGGTGGAGACGATTGATCTCTATTACCAGCACCGCGTTGATCCCAAGACTCCGATTGAGGAAACGGTGGGGGCGATGGCGCAACTCGTGAAGGAGGGGAAGGTGCGGTATCTCGGACTTTCCGAGGCTTCGGTGCCAACGCTGCGACGGGCGGTGAAAGTGCATCCGATCGCGGCGCTGCAGACGGAATATTCTTTGTGGACGCGGGACCCCGAGCGAGAGATATTGGCTACCTGTCGCGAGTTGGGGATCGGCTTTGTGGCTTATAGCCCGCTGGGACGCGGGTTCTTGACGGGGCAGTTTCGGCGCTTCGAAGATTTGCCAGAGGATGATTACCGGCGGAATAGTCCGCGGTTTCAGGGAGAGAATTTTCAGAAGAATCTCGATCTCGTGCGGCGGGTGGAGGAGATTGCGAAAGAGAAAGGGTGCAAGCCGTCGCAGCTGGCGCTGGCTTGGGTGCTGGCGCAAAGGGAAGACCTTGTGCCGATCCCGGGAACCAAGCGGCGGAAATATCTGGAGGAGAATGTGGGTGCGCTTGACGTGAAGTTGAGCAAAGAAGATTTGCGCCGAATTGATGAAGTGTTTCCGCCGGAGGCGGCGGCCGGAGGACGGTATCCGGAGCACATGATGGCGCTGGTGAATGGATAAGGCGGGAAGCTGCCCTCGAGTCTCACATAGGGCACTTTTAGCCAACGCTTAGCTTGCGTAGCTTCGTAAACGAATGGCGTCGAGCACCACTGCTTCATGAAACCGTGGGAAGTATTTTTTTCTGACATCTTCTCTCATAGGATGAGCGCTAACGCGATGTTTCACCAATCAAGCTCGCCCACAGCAGAGATACGATTTTGCCGGTTCGACGCTTCGTCAATAGCCGACAGGTGAAACGGAGCCCGCCTATCGCGGTCTTGCTTATTTCCTATGTAGGAACTCGCGCAGGAGTCGCACGGTCTCGTCGGTCTCCTCGATAAACGGAAAGTGGCCGCTCTTCTCGAATATTACAAACTGGGCCTGGGGCGCGTAGCGTTTGTACTGAATTGTCCATCGAGGAAACGCAACACGGTCATAGCGGCCGACAAGAATGAGTAATGGCATAGTAAGTTTCTTCAGGTCAAGCCTGTAATCGAATTTGCCCATGTCGCCTGAAACCAGAAAGTCGGCATCCTCGCCAGTGATCGCGCAATAGACATCGTTGTTCACTGAACCGCCCCCACTCACTATTTTGTCGAAATTCGACGCGTTATAGAACATAAGGAACGCCGGGGAACCATCATTGGCATCCTGATATTCCTTGCTGCAGGTGTTAAAGCCCTGCGCACGAACTTGTTGGATTTTTTCCCACGTTTCAGGGAACTGGTTTCGCAGCTCAGCGTTGCTGTTGTCGTTGTTGGCCTGCCACATTTCGCTGCTGAACAGAGTGTCTACCAGAATCAATCGACGCAAGGAATCTGGGAACCGCAGCGCGTACGCTTGCGCGACAATGCCACCGTAAGAGTGCCCGAGTAGGTTGATCTTGCCCAGGCCCAAGGCTTTACGGAGACCTTCCACGTCCTCGACATCCCGCGCCAGAGTGTACTCGCGGCGATCCTTCGCACGATCAGACTTGCCTCGTCCAAAGGCATCGAAATAGATGATTCGATAGGAATCCCGCAGGGCTGAAAAATACGGATGGAAATAGTCGTGCGAAATGCCGGGTCCGCCCGAAATAAGGATCAGCGGTTCTCCCGAGCCTTCGCTTTCATACCAGAGCCGCGCACCGTTGACGGTTACGTAGTCACCCTTGGGATGGCCGGTGGAGAGGTTGGAAGCGGCATCCTTACCCACAGCGTCGGAAGTCTGAGAGGGTGCCAGAACTGAAAGGGCTAGCAGAACTGCCAGTACAACAGAAAGGCGCTGCATCACGCACCTCCGAAGAATCGAATCGGCATGTCAACTGTTCAGCCGCGCACAGCGACTAGTCGCCGATTTTCCCGTTTCGGTCCTGCATTCTAACGCATGGGGAGTTCCTCAACGGATGTAACCAGGCCTTAGCGCTCAAAACCCCTTCCAAAGGTCAACGAGTGATAAGGCGATTTTGCGCCACCTAGAGATACGTCTAGGCTAAACTGTGTCGCGGTCTAAGGCGGGCGCAAGCAGCGATTCCGCCTCGCAGATAAAGGATCCTTATGCCTATGCCCTTCGTCAAAGCGGAACAAGTCGGATCTGCCGCGTTTTCAGAAAAAGGAACGAGCACGATGCCCCAGGTCAAAGGGTTCGTGAACAGATACTTCTATTTCTTGATGTCGCTGCTGTTCGCGACGCTGGTGGTGTGGGGCTTCAGCCGTACAGTCAACGACAATCTCCTTCACGCCGCCCCTCCGAGGCCCTTCTTGCTGTGGATTCATGGGGCCGCATTCGCGGGTTGGGTGGCCTTCTTCATCGCACAGTCCACATTGGTCCGCGTACACAAAGTGAGCTGGCATCGCTTGTTGGGATGGTTTGGAGCCGGGCTCGCCGCGGTGATGGTTGTGCTAGGCACTGCCATAGCCATCATCATGGCGCGATTTGACGCCGTTCAGCTCCATCAGAGCGGCACGGACGCTTTTCTGGCGATCCCGTTCTACGACATGATCGCCTTCGGCGTGAGCATTGCGCTTGCGCTCTATTGGAGGAGAAGGCCCGAATTCCATCGCCGGCTTATGTTCGTCGCAACGGTTAGCCTCATGGACGCACCCGTTGGCCGCTTTGATTTTTTGTTCAACCATAACCTCTTCTGTCTTTGCCTCGACCTTCTGGTCGTACTCGGCGTTGTGCGCGATCTTGGTCGTGGATCGGCGTGTGCACAAGGTGTATCTCTATGCGCTGCCCGTGTTGATCGTTGGCCAAAACCTCGCGATATACATGTGGCGTATCAATCCTCCCTGGTGGCGCACGATCACCCACGCAATCCTGGGATAGTGCACGGGCGTTGTAACTTGTAACCAGGCCTTTACGCTCGTTGAGAATTGGCCAATCCGGTCAATGCGCGAAATGGCGAGGTTTCGCCAACGATCAGCCATCGATCTGGAACCGACTCATGCCCTCCCCGCAAACTCCCGGTTCTCCGTGGACACTTTCACCTTTTCCCCCTCTTTGATGAAGAGGGGAACGCGGATTTCCAGGCCCGTCTCCAGCCGGGCTGTCTTGGTCCCGCCGCCCGACGAGTCGCCCCGAACCGCGGGTTCCGTGTAGGCAACGTCCAGCTCAACGAATATTGGCAGCTCTAGACCAATCGGATTGCCGTTGTACTTGCGCAGCTCAATCAATGCGCCTTCGATCAGGAAGTCCAATGCATCCCCGACCATCTGACCGTTAAGGGTGACGGTCTCGTAGCTTTCTTGGTCCAGAAAATGAGAACCATCCCCATCGCTATACAGATAGGAAGCCTGTACCGACTGCAGGTCCGGCTCCTTGAATTTGTCGCTTGCCTTGAATGTCTTCTCAAAGACCGCGTTCGTGAGGAGGTTGCGCATCTTCAGGCGCACCAGGGTCTGGCCGCCACGAGCGGTAGGCGTGTTTACGTCTGCTGCCAGGCAGCAGAAAGGAGTGTTTTCAAGCTCAAACAACGTCTTACGTTTGACGTTAATAGCATCAATTAGCGCGGCCATGGAGTCCTCAAGCAGGTCGGGACCGAAAGCGCATGCAATCCTGATCCCAAAGTTCCTTCCAGTATAAGGTGAAGTACTCCTCGGATGAGAAGGCTTTAGCGGTTGTCCAGTGGTTGCGAGCGTGATGGCGATTTTGCACCAACAATCATCCACCCTTAATGGCATAATCACCTTCCGTGGTGTCGAGAGTTCAGATTCCGACGCAAGATACCCTGAAACAGATTCGGCGGATTCAAACAATCACAATCGCTTGGATGAGCGTCGAAGCGGCCTTATCGCTGTGGGCAGCGTGGACGGCCCGCAGCCCTGCTCTGGCTGCCTTCGGCGGAGACAGCGCCGTCGAATTGATGTCAGCGGTGGCTGTACTGTGGCGCTTTCGCACCCATGCATCAGAACACGCGGAGCAGCGTGCTGCGCGTATCGCAGGCGGTTTGCTATTCGTGCTGATTGCATATGTCGGCTTTGCTTCGGCGATGTCCCTGCTCGGGTACAGCGAACCGAAAACCAGCTACTTGGGGATGGTGGTGTTGGTGGGGGCAGCGATTATCATGCCCGTACTTGCCAAGGAGAAGCGGCGTCTCTCAGCCCTGACAGGAAGCGCCGCTCTAAGGGCCGATGCTGCAGAGAGTGCCTTGTGCGCGTACCTTTCAGTCATCGCTCTTATGGGTCTTGTGGTTCACGCGATTTGGCACATTGCATGGGCCGACCCGGTGGCAGCTTTGGCAATTACACCACTCATTGCGTTTGAGGCTCGGGAGGCTTTGCGTGGCAACGCTTGTGATTGTTGTTAGCCAGACGAGTCCCTCACACTCAACTGACGAAAACAGCCGATTACACGTTTTGACCGCTGGTCATTGAGTGTAACGAATCCTCGCAGCAACCGGCTGTTGGCGTGTTTGACGCTAACAGGGATTTTTCACCAACTAAAGGATGGCGCGGGTAATTGCTCTTTTGAGCGTTGAGCGACGACCGTCACGGGCAGGTCAGTTTTGCCGTGCCGAGAACGTAATTGCAAGAAGCGGCCCCGAAAGCGAATGAAGGACACGGAGGCGTACCTTTCACGGGCAGGTTTATCCAAGCGCCAATGGTATAGGTGCCGGATGCGCCGGGAGTGCATTGGGCCATACCATTCGAATCGACAGCAACAACTCCATCTGCAGGAAGGCTACCCAAGGCTGCTCCCCAATTCGCTTGCAGGGGAGTCACCGTCGCTGGTGCCGAGTTGTAATAACCTGTCGCGACGAATGGCACTTGGCCGTTTGGATAATTTTGAGCGTCTGCAGTCGCGGGGCTCACTGTAATTGATTGAATCTTGTAGCTGCCGCTGCCACAGGCCAGTCCGATGCTGGCGACTAGCGCCAGCAGACTAATCCAAAGAAAGAATGAAGGGCGAGACATGGGCACCTCGCGGAACATGCTTCAGAAGAAGCGGAAAGTTGTTCAAACCCAAGTAATGATAGCTATGGTCCTTTGCCGAAAACAAGCACCTGCCAAGCTAGCGCATGGGATCCAACTCCTGCCGGGCGGCAAGTCAGACTAGCGCTTACATGCACGCAGTCCAAGACCGCGATTTGGAGTGGGCCAGTCCAGTTTTTTCTATAACTGTTTAAAGCAAGGCGATTACATGTTTTGACCGCTGGTCATTGAGGGTAACGGCGATATTTCGACAACTGCACCGTAGCTTCGCGGAGGAAGGCCGCCTCCGCCGCGATCGGCTCACTACTGAATCAGGGTGCCTCCGTTGCCGCCATTGGGCTCGGCGTCGGGAGCGATGACAACCGCGGCGGCTACGCGGTCGCCGGGCTCCATGTTCAGGAGGCGGACGCCCTGGGCGTTGCGGCCGGATTCGCGGATGGTGGTCGAGTCCATGCGGATGATTTTGCCGTAGTGGCTGATCAGCATGACCTCGGAGGTTTCGTCGACCTGCGCGATGCCGACGACTTTGCCGACACGTTCGGTAGTCTTTACGTTGATGACGCCTTTGCCGCCGCGGTTGGTGAGGCGGTATTCGTCGGCGGGAGTGCGCTTGCCGTAGCCGTTTTCAGTGACGGAGAGGATGAGGCTGCCTTTGACAGTCACATCAATGACTTCGGGTTCGCCCGAGGCGGGCGCGGGCGCGCCCGGGACAGCCGAAGCGGCTGTCGCCACATTCTCTGCTCCTGGCTTTGTCGTCGTGGCCATGCCTACTACGTAGTCGTTCTGGTCCAGGTCGATGCCCCAGACGCCGTAAGCGGCGCGGCCCATGGGGCGGACATGGCTTTCGTCGAAGCGGACGGCCATGCCTTCGTGCGAGGCCAGGAAGACGATCTGATTGCCGTCGGTGATGCGGGCGGCGACCAACTCGTCTCCTTGTTCAATGGCGATGGCATTGATGCCGTTGGAGCGCACGTGCATGAACTCGCGCAGCTCCGACTTCTTGACCAGGCCGTTACGCGTGGCGAAGAAGATGTACTTGTTGGCTTCTTCGAGATTGCGCACGGCGAGCATGGTCTTAGTGGTCTCTCCGGGCTGCAGGCCGATCAGGTTGCCGACGTGTTTGCCTTTGCCGGCGGCGCTGACGTCGGGAATCTCGTAGACCTTGAGCCAGTAGACGCGGCCCTTGTTGGTGAAGATGAGAATGAAGGCGTGCGTGGAGGCGATGAAGAGATGCTCGACGAAATCCTCGTCGCGGGTCTTCATGCCGGTGCGGCCCGTGCCTCCGCGGCGTTGCATGCGGTAGGTGGAGATGGGCGTGCGCTTCATGTAGCCGGAATGGCTGACGGTTACGGCAACCTGCTCGTCAGCGATGAGATCTTCGAGGACGATTTCTGCGGCTTCGTCTTCGAGGCGGGTGCGGCGGTCATCCCCGTATAACTTCTTAACCTCTTCTAACTCTTTAATGATGACGTTGCGCAGCTTCTTTTCGGAGCCGAGGATGGATTCGTATTCGGCGATGTTGTCGCGGACGTCTTTCAACTCGTTGGCGATTTCATCGATGGAGAGCTTGGTCAGGCGATGCAATTGCAGTTCGAGAATGGCATCAGCCTGCTTTGCGGTAAAGGGCTTTTCGGGATCGAGCTGGGGAGCGCGGCCCGTGGTGTTGATGTCGATCTTCTTGCCGCCGAAGTAGAGCACCAAATGTTCGCGGGCGTCGGCGCGGTTGGCGCTGCCGCGGATGATGGTGATGACGTTGTCGAGATGGTCGAGGGCGGTGAGGTAGCCTTCGAGGATGTGCTCGCGATCTTTCGCCTTCTGCAGCAGGTAGGCGGTGCGGCGGCGGACGACGTCGACGCGGTGCTCGATGAAGTATTTGATGGTCTGGATCAGGCCCAATTCGCGGGGCTGTCCGTTGACCACCGCGAGCAGGATCATCGAGAAACTTTCCTGCATCTGGGTGTGCTTGAAGAGCTGGTTGAGGACGATCTGGGGCTCGGCGCCGCGCTTGAGCTCGACGACGATGCGCATGCCATCGCGATCGCTTTCGTCGCGGATGTCGGAGATGTCTTCGATGTCTTTGTCGTTGACCAGTTGCGCGATACGCTCGACCAGGCGAGCTTTATTTACCTGATAGGGAATTTCGGTGACGATGATCGCCTGACGGTCTTTGTTGATGTTCTCGATCGCAGCCTTGGCGCGCATCATGAAGCGGCCGCGGCCGGTGCGGTAGGCCTCAAAGACTCCAGCGCGGCCGTGAATGATGCCGGCAGTGGGAAAGTCGGGGCCCTGGACGAATTTCAGAATCTCGGCGAGCTGCGCGTTGGGATTGTTGACCAGCGTGATGGTGGCGTCGACGATCTCCGTGAGGTTATGCGGAGGAATTTTTGTGGCCATGCCGACGGCAATTCCGTCGGAGCCATTGATGAGGAGATTCGGAATGCGCGCGGGAAGAACGTCAGGCTCGACTTCGCTGCCGTCGTAGTTGTCATGGAAATCGACGGTCTCTTTGTCGAGGTCTTCGAGGAGCGCTGTGGAAACCTGCGCCAGCTTGGCCTCGGTGTAACGATCGGCGGCGGGCGGATCTCCGTCAACTGAGCCGAAGTTGCCCTGACCAAAGATCAGCGGATAGCGCATGCTCCAGGTCTGCGCGAGGCGGACGAGAGCGTCGTACACGGCGAGGTTGCCGTGGGGATGGTACTTGCCCATGACCTCGCCGACGATGCGGGCGCACTTACGCGTAGCCTTGTTGGGCTGCAGGCCCATCTGCTGCAGGGTGTACAGAATGCGGCGATGAACGGGCTTCAATCCGTCGCGAACGTCGGGCAGCGCGCGGCCGATGATCACCGACATGGAGTAGTCGAGATAGGACCGCTTCATCTCCTCTTCGATGTTGACCGGTTGAATGTTCAACGCACCGGGGCCATCGCCGCCGGGAGGGGGAGTGAGAGGAAGTTCAGGGTTTTGATCGTCTGCCATTCTTTAGCTCTCAGCTTTCAGCCGTCAGCTTAAAACGCGAAATTCGGTATCACGAAACTGTGTAACTGCTTGTATTTGCAGGATGTTATAGCCTTGGAAGCCGAGTTTATTATAGCACGTAAAATAGCCTACATCGGGGCGGATGTTGACCGGTTTGAGGCGGGCGCTTCCTGAGTGCTGTGCCTTTTTCATGGCGAGGTTATGCGTTTGGGCGACTATCGATTGGTGGTGCGGGAGACGTTGCAAGCAACGTCTCTACGGGCCGACGATTACTTCATTGGGGGCCGAGGGGAGTTGAAATCGTACGCCCTGGGACTGATTGGACTTGACCGTCTCCGAGAGATTCAGGGACGAGAGCTCAATTTTCCTGTTCCACGATCCGGTAGTGAAGTAGTCGGCATGCGCGTAGAGGACGCCGTCAGCGATTGTGTAATCGAATACTTGCTCGCGGTGGCCGTCGCGAAACACGAGAACCGATGGAGGCATTTCTTTTGTAGGAACGGCGTGAGCCTCATTACCCGACGACCGTTCCTGCTGGCGCCGAGCATCCGGCATGGGATCGATCATCTTTACCTCTGTCTGCGACGTTTCTTGGCCGCTCACCTGAACGTAGCGGTCACCCTGTAGTTCGATCATCAGCGGCTGGGTGGGCGATGAAGAGCGCTCTGGCACGGGTGCTGCCGCCGGAGGAGCTTGCAGGATGATCACGGGAGGCTGAGAAACGACGGGATATCCCGTGCTGGAAAGATAGTCGGAATAAAACGGATCGGAGAATGCGAGCGGATAAAAGAAAGAGCGCGCATGGCCGCCTCGGTTGTAACCGGGAGCGAAGCGCGGAGAGGGGGAGACCATACGCTGCGCGCTCACACACGGCGTGACCGCGGTGGCCAGTGTGATGAGAAGCAGCGTGCGCATGATCAGTTCGCCTGAAGGGGCGGCGGGAGCTGAAATGTGATGCCGCGATCCTCGTTTTGCTGGCGCGTGGCCTCGAGATCGAGGTCGGCGAGAGCGATTTTGCGGGCGTGTCCGGGCGTCAGATCAAAGATAGTCTGGCCGATGATGGCGTAGTTGCCAACCTCAAGCTTGCGACCGTCCTTGAAGATGAGCAGGGTCGGTTCCTGAGGAGGGTCGGGATCGGCAACGGAAGCATCGGCGCCCTCGGCCGAGTGAGGCGCGGGAACATTTCTCACCGGGGGAATGTAGGAAGCGGCACCCAATCCACGGCGGTCGAAGATGGTAGGACCGCCCTGGTAGTTGTCATCCGCGCTGTTGTCAGCGTCGTCGTCGGTTGCGCCGATGTCGACGGCGTAGGGAACAGGGACGGCATAAACCAACGGAGGAGCGTATTCCACATAGTGATGGCGGTGAGGATGGCCATCGCCATTGCGAGGCGCGTGCGAAGTGGAGAAGGTGACGCGGGAGTTGGGAGCAAAGCCGCGCGGGCCGAGCGAAGTTACGCTCGCCGGAGGGCCGTTGACAGAGCGTCCGCCGAATCCGGGTGAAGTCACCGAGGCGGGCGCACCGTTGATCTGCGCGTAGCCGGTTGAGATGAAGACCACTGGCAGCACAAGCAGGCTGAGAAATGCGACCGAAGGCGGAATCGAATGCCGCACACAGACATGATACTCCAATAGGGAAGACATGGCGCACCTCGAAAGTGGTAGGCCGTTCATTGGTTTAGATGCGGGAGGGGCTGGCCGGATGCCCATGACCGAGCGATGGGACGCGATGTATGTTGTTGAAAGTGCGAGGTTCGCGATGGCTGAAAGGTGCGGACTATAATTCTCGTGAACGGCAGGGCGGACAAAGGTTCGAAGCATGAAATCTGCAATCCGATTTGCGCTACTGGCGCTGGTGCTGGTGATTGTGGCGATGGTGTCGGCGCTGACGGCGATGCGGTTTGCCATTCACGGGCAGGAGGTCGCAGTGCCTCCTGTGGTCGGGCTAGCTCCGGCGGAAGCGGAGCGGGCGGTGGCGGGACTCGGACTGCAAATCTCGATCGAACGGCAGTATTACAGTCCCCAGATTCCTGAAGGAAGAATCATGTCGCAATTGCCTTTGCCGGGAACGAAGGTGCGGCGCGGCTGGCAGCTGCGAGTTGCGCAGAGTCTGGGACCGACGCGGGTGACGATTCCGGATGTGACGGGGGAGAGCGAACACGCGGCGGAATTGAATATCCGGCGGCGCGGGCTGGATGTGGCTTCGATGGCGCAGGTGCAGGCGCAGGACATACCGGAAGATCAGGTGCTGGCGCAGAGTCCGACGGCGAATGCTACGCAGGTGGCAGCGCCGAAGATCAGCTTGCTGGTGACGGTGGCAGCGGATCCGCAGGCGTTTGTGATGCCGAGCTTCGTAGGACAGTCGCTGGGCAGTGCCAGCCGGAGTTTGCAGGATGCAGGATTCAGGTTGGGGAATGTGAATGCGGCGGTGCCGGCGAGCGCTCCTGCAGGGGATGCGGCGAATCCGAATGCTGCGAGTGCACCATCGGCGGCTGGGGCTCCGGCAGTTCCTCCAGCCCAGACAGCGCCTCCAGCGCAGGCTTCGCCCGCGAGCATTATTGTTTCGCAAGCTCCGGCGGCGGGGCAGAAAGTGTTTGCGGGGACAGGCGTTAATTTTGAGGTACGGTAAACAACTCGCCACGGATTTACATCGATCGCCCGGATAAACCCAACGTCCTTTTTAGATTCTTTCCAGAATTGCGGCGAAGAAGCCATCGCAGGGGTGGACGCCTGGGAGCGTGCGAAGGTAGGGGCCGCGCGTGAGGGAGGCTGGGTCGGGCCAGGTTAGCTCGCCGGTTGTTTTCAGGCGGTCAAGTTCGGTGCGGCAATCGAGCAGGCGAAAGGAATGATTCTCTGACAAGGCTTGCTCGACGACGTTTTCGTTTTCTTCTTTTTCCAGCGAACAAGTTGAATAGATGAGGCGTCCTGCGGGAGCGACCTGGGACAGGGCGGAGCGCAGGATTGCCGCCTGGCGTTCGTGTAACTCCGCGAGATCATCGATCGTGAGCCGCCATTTGATCTCGGGATTGCGAGCCAGTGTGCCGGTGCCGGAACAAGGGACGTCGGCAAGAACACGATCGAACGGGAGGGATATGGGG
>CABDXO010000629.1_pt1 | contig 12787 bp, 14 predicted proteins | sample 3421281 | NCBI WGS metagenome assembly CABDXO01 (sample SAMEA5534326, study PRJEB31848) | metagenome | biome: tundra; feature: field; material: soil | place: USA | collected 2013-05 | depth 0.15 m
TCATCAGCACGGTGTGCCGATACCGCTCTTTCCCGCACCAGACACCGCAGTACCTGGGTGACCTCGAGATCGAAGAGGTGAGGAGTATGCAGTGATTCGTTATGCGAATAGATTCGCTTCTCAATGCGCTGTCCCGCAGATGTCTGAAGCAGCCAGTCCACTGCGGCGGACGCATCCAGGACAATCACCGTAGCTCTCTCTCTTCTCGCACCAAGCGAGCGCTATCGAACTGGACCGAAACTGGCTTACGCTGATGCAGACGCTCCCGCAACTCTGCGAGCGTGGGCCGCTCTGCGATTTCTTTGATCTCCGCCAACAGATAATCTGAAAGCGACATTCCCGCCATGGCAGCGCGAGCTTTCAGGCTGCGATGCAAGTTGTCAGGTACGTTCCGAAGCTGAATCATCTTTGACATGTTATAAGCATACTTTCATGTTTATCACATGTCAACCTTTTATCAGGTTCGACGCTCCACAAGTTGGATAGCGCACCCGCTACGTGGCTCGATCAGCGCGGTCGGTGCGATCGTGCTTTTTCGAAATCCTGCTTTCATCAGGTACATTCGCGCCTGGAGCACGCTCGGCACCACGAATACCGTTCCGGCAATTCTATGAGCTATCCGCGCCTCGTAGAGCACCTTCTGCACGCGCCTGATGCAGTCAACGTGACCGGTGAGTTCGCTCAGCCTCGGCGATCCCCGATGAGGCACGTCAATGTCGTCTAGCCGATCAAACAGCCTGCGGTCGGCCACCTCGGAGGCCTTGGGCATGTCTTCGACCTGTAAGGATTCGGTGCTTTCCGTCAGAGCCTTCTTCAATTGCTCTAGGGTTATGGGGTGCCACGGTATGCCCTGTTCGCGGACCTCAAACTCGAATGCGTCGCTCAAGGCGAACAATCCGATTTGAGAATCCGTGATGACGACCTGTAAATCATCCGCCGCGTCGTGAGCGGGACGGATGTGCACTGATTCCACAGGTACCCCGTTCACCCTCAGCTCAAACGGCAACTCGTCAATCTTGAAAAGTTCAGGCATTTGCGTTTGTCTCCTCTGACATCCACGTAAGTCTGAAGTCGCAGACGCTATTTGGAGCTGGGGATGGGCTCGGGGGTCCTCTAATATACCGACACGAAAGTCAAAAGAGCTAGGAATTGAGGAAAAAATCTGGTGCGATAACACTCCGCAGGTTACTGAGGTGCTCTGATCCCCATTTTCCTGGATTCTCAACCACGGAGGCTCCGGCCCCAACGAACGGCCGCTAATCCCCATCGGAGAGATCTCATTGCATGGCCTCGCTTCTGCCCAAGGACGTGATCGTGGGCGACGAGTCAATGACCTCGGGCCGCGGACAATGGCCGCCAAAGGTAGTTCCGCCACACAACTGGCTCAGATATGAGGATTAGATGATGAGTGCGACCGGAACTCAAGATTCGAATGCAAGTCGGCAGATCCGCAAACGCCGATTGCAGCCAAATGGGTCCGAATTAGTCGACTGCAAGGATTAGCGCACCGATTCGCGCAATGCGATTCGAAGCTATTCCGAGAATATCGGAGGGATTCTCCAACGGAAATATTAGCTGCGTACCAATCGGTGAGTAGGTCGATGATGATGTCGGAATCGCGCTGTGCCTAGCTGAAGGATCGATGCTTTTCTGCCGGTGAAAGGTAAGCGTCTGACCAACACACCTGTTCGACAGGCGGGGTCTGTGTTGAAGTGTCCGGATGACCGCCAAAAACAGAGTTGTCAGCGCCCAAGCGACGTACGCGAGCAGAAGTTCAGCAGTTGGTGGCTGAGTTCGTGAGCAGCGGTATGCGGCGGAGCGAGTTTTGCCAGAGGCGAGGTTTGAGCTACCGACACGTACTGGTATGTGAGCGCCACCCCGGAACTCATGGCCGTTGCAGCCCAGCGGTTCGCATGCTTCGTCGAGGGAGGCAGGCGATGACGACTCCAAGCCCGAAAACCACTTTCTCGACACTGCTCCAGCAGTTCTTTCTGGAACGGTTAATTCAGCAGCGGAATGTCAGCCCACAAACGGTCGCCGCCTACCGCGACAGCTTTTGCCTGCTGCTGCGGTTTGCCCAGCGTCATCTGGGCAAAGCGCCCGAACAACTCGCGCTTGCTGACCTCGATGCACCGCTGATACTGGCTTTCCTCAACTATCTGGAAAACGAACGGCATAACAAGGTCCGTAGTCGCAATGCCCGCTTTACGGCCATCCGTTCGTTCCTCCATTTTGCGGCCTTCAGGGAACCGGCGGCATTGTCCGTCATCCAGCGGGTGCTCGCGATTCCGATGAAGCGCTTCGACAAACCTCTCCTCGGCTTTCTCTCTCGATCCGAGATGCGAGCCATTCTCGATGCTCCGGACGCTACTACCTGGTGCGGCCACCGAGACCGCGCTATGTTTACTGTGTTCTACAACACCGGCGGCCGGGTCTCGGAAATTACCGGTTTGAAGGTCGCCGATGTGGTCCTGGACGGCTGCGCGGCGCTACGTATCCGCGGCAAGGGACGAAAGGAACGCAGCGTGCCGTTGTGGCGAACCACGGTGACCGAAATTCGGAGGTGGCTGGCACGCACCCATGCTGGACCGGAGCAACCACTGTTTCCCGGCTGGTCGGGTATTCGAATGAGTCGCCCGGCTGTGACGGCACGGCTGCAACTCGCCGTGCAGAACGCAGTGAAGGTTTGTCCGCAGCTTGCTCAACGTGAGGTTTCACCGCACATCATTCGACATTCGACGGCCATGCACATGCTACAGGCCGGTGTCGATATCACGCTCATCGCACTTTGGCTCGGGCACTCAAACACGGCAACTACACACATGTATGTGGAGGCCGATCTTACGATGAAAGAAAGAGCACTGAACTCCGTCCAGCCCCCACACACAAAGCAGACGCGATATCAGCCAACCGACCGGGTCTTGCACTTCCTGGAGACGCTTTGATTATGGACAGTCGGCTAACTCGGTAGTATCTCTGCATACATCTGCCTTCCCCTCAAATGCGGGCTGTTCATGGTTGGAGAGACAGCCGGGACTGGCCGACTGCACATAAGTCTGGAGTGAACATAATTCCGAGTATCGAAATATTTCGATACTCGAAAGAACTGGATCCACATCGGCAGCCCACAAGCGGGACCGAAGGTTGCAGCGATTCTCTCGGTCGTGGAAAGCTGCCGTCGGCTGCAAGTTCCGGTGCGCGATTACTTTTCCACGGTTCTCCCCGGGCTTGCCGATCTCCCGATCCGGTGCCTTCCAGACCTTACTCCCGCGGTGTGGGTCGCGCGGCATTCATAGACGCAAGCGACCGGGGTATTAGCGTGAAGTGATTTTGCGACCAAAAACCCATAGTTTCCTGCTTGCCGACCAACCGGGGAACCATTCCCATTCGTGGACACAAGGGCGTTTGAGCTTCCTAATTCGTTCCTTGATGAGTGATTGGCGGGTAATCATACAGCGAAGTCTTCGTTAGCCACGTTCCTCGATTGGCACTGCTTAACGGGCAGTTCCCCACATCTATCGTTAAACTAAGCTCAAGGCCGAACCCCAATGAATATCCAGTTTGACCCTATATCATGGATGTGCCCGATCACCGAAGTCGTTTCATTGCTCTCAGGGGGGCCAGGAAACGACGTGGATCTTCCATGGTTATGCCAAGCTTGAAGACTGGCCATGATGCCGCTCGCCGACGATTCTGGTTGGCGATGTCGGGATTCGTCATGGCGCTTGCGCTGCTGCCCTTTTCCTACAAAGTCGAACGTCGCCTGGAGACAGCTGTTCACATCAGGGGCGGAGAATCCGAAAAAGTTGACCTGGAACTGGCGCAGCGTTTCCAGTCTCCGTACGCCCACCGCCTGGTTCTGGTGATCAGCGGTATTCCCGATCCGGATTCAGCCAAAGGCGCTGATGCATTGGGCTTCTTGACCAGTTCACTGCGTAGTGTGCCAGGAGTGTCGGGTGCCGTATCGAGTCTGGATTGGCCAGATTCTCTCTTCACTGGAAACAATGGTGGGGCCTTGATCATCGTCGGGTTGGACCCGCACAATGAAACTGTCGAGGCGTTGGTCCCCAAACTAAGGGCACGAGCAGACTGGATGGAAGGTCAGCTCAGGTCGCAATACCCCAATATCAAACTGGAGATTACGGGTGAAGCGCCACTGGAGTTTGATCTTCGCAAGGTCAGTGCAGATGACGTCAACCATGCCGAGGAACGAGCGATGCCGGTAACTCTCTTGTTACTGTTGCTGGCGTTCGGCAGTCTTGTGGCCGCGCTATTGCCGCTGGGAGTTGGGGTACTCTCAATCTCGATGGCGATGGGTGCGGCTGCGCTACTCGCGCGTTATCTGCATCTGTCGATTCTGGTGCAGAATCTGGCGACGATGCTCGGCCTTGGCTTGGGCATCGACTACGCATTGCTGATGGTGAGCCGGTTTCGCGAAGCATTGGCCGAGGGATATGATCCCGGCCACGCTGCCGATATTGCTGCCGGGCAAGCGGGGCGGACGCTGATAATCTCGGCCGCGACAGTTGCAATCGGATTTTCAGCGCTGCTGACTGTGCCCATCAGCGAACTGCGCTCCATCGGGATAGCTGGCCTGCTGGTAACCGTTTTTAGTGTCATGCTGTGTACATTCATTCTGCCTTGGGTGCTTGGTCTGCTCGGGCATCGCATCGATGCCGTAAGAGTGCGTCTTCCAGCCAGACGATTCAAAACGCCGGAGAACCTATGCGCGGCGAGTGAGCGGTGGGTTCGGTGGGGCAGCATCGTAACCCGCCGGCCCTGGACCGCTCTGCTTGTCGCCGGGATTCCGCTACTGATCCTTGCATTCCAGGCACGGAGAATCTCTCCCGGGGTTCCTGACCATGACTCGCTCCCGGCCGCAGCCGAGTCGGTGCAAGCACTGCACACGCTTCAAGGCATGGGGCGGTCGGGTATTGTACAGGGCCTCCGAGTGATCCTGGAGTTGCCACCGCCGTCTCCGCCGCTCTCGCCGGCCGGCTGGCTTGCCGTCAGCCGCTTGACGCAGAGCTTCCAGAGCGACCCTAGAGCGCAAGAGGTCTTATCTCTTCCGACCCTCACGGGAATGTCCGACACTGCGAATTCGGTCGACGACGTGCCCGAGCCGATCCGCAAGAGTTTTCTTCGCAGCGATGGCCAAGCTACCTTGATTGAGTTGCTGCCCACCGCCACTCTTTCGCTCAATGAACAGATACGATGGGTACGAGATGTGCGCTCCTCCGATGTCGCGACGATAACCGGCGCACCCGGCGCTGTGCTGCGCGTCGGCGGCGTTCCCGCACTCGAAGCAGATTATGACTCGGTAGTAAAAGAGCGGTTGCCGAAGGTGGTCCTTGGCGTCATCTTGGGGAGCTTGCTGGCGCTCCTGATCGGGTTACGTTCTCTATTTGCGGCTGTCAAAGCAATTCTGCTCAATCTGCTCTCCGTTGGCGCTTCGTTCGGTGCGTTAGTTGTCGTTTTTCAGGAAGGCCACGGCAGCAAACTTTTGGGGCTCGACGGACCGACCGGCAGCGTTTACCCGATCGTGCCGATTCTCTCGTTTGCCATCGTCTTCGGATTGAGCATGGACTATGAGGTCTTCCTGGTCGCCCGAGTCCTCGAAGAACGGCGGCGCGGTCTATCTGAGAGATCAGCGGTGATTGAGGGGCTGGCGCGGACGGCTGGGCTCATCACGAGCGCGGCGGCAATTATGATTGCCGTCTTCACCGCATTCACCGTGGGAAGCTTTCTGGTCGTCCAAATGCTCGGCTTTACGCTCGCCGTGGCAGTGTTCATCGATGCTACAGTGGTGCGGATGGTAGTCGGGCCGGCACTATTGCAACTTGCCGGCGACTGGAATTGGTGGCCGCTTGGCTTATATGGGGCCCCAGTAACGCCTGAAAAGGAGTTTATCCCATGACGGCGAACATCGTGGATTCTCGAGTGACCGCACCGCGACTCGCCACAGCCCACTCCATTTATTTCACTTTCTCTGCTTGAGCGCCGGACTGGCCGATATCAAAGTCCTTGCGTCCAAGGTGCGCCTTTGCCGAGCCACCTTCGATTACAAGAATCGAGGAACCGGGCTTGCCCTGCAGCTTTGCCTCCACCTGTGTCGCAGACCAAACGCCGCCGACCTGCCGCAGCCCATAGTAGATGAACTGCTTCTGCTGTCCCGTCCCGTGAAGCGTCTTCACTACATGCACAGGGAACAAAATGCCGCGGTCAATCCACGATGTTACTGAATCAAAGTAAGTCCGGTCCTGAGAGCCCGGTGTGCTCTTAAGGACGAAGCAATCCCTTGCGCCGTACTTCTCCGGTGCCAGGAGTTCCTGATTCTTCCAGAAGAACTGGTTCTCCACCATGTCTTCATAGGAGAAGTCTGTTGCCACTAGTGGGTCGTTCCAATGTTCGAATGGCAACACGCTGGCGGCCTTCTCGCCAGGAAGTACCGCCTCGATGGTCACGTGCCCAGTCGCGTTCATATGGAGAAGAAGGATCGTCTTCTCTGAGCCAGGCCCCGAGATCTCGCATAGCAGACGCAGACCATCGGAAAACCAGTGAGCCTTGGCGACAAACTTATAGCTCGTGCGCTTTCCATCGCCTTCCAACCGTGTGAGTCGCCCGGTCATGCGGTAATCCAATTTCTCAATGCGCTGGCGCGAGCCGGTCAGCACAGTTTCCAGGTCAGGATTCGCCGCGAAGGACAGCGATGGATGCACCAGCGACCACAGCACTAGCAAGGCGATGGACGCTTGAATCGTCCCTAAGGCGCAATTCGCCCATCTGGCCTCTGGATACCGGCCAATCTTGCGGCTGCGAGAGACCGTTACGACGCGGCGCTGGAAGGTCATGGCTATGTATACACCAAAGTCCGAATCGCCCATCCAGGGCGACGGGTAGTGATTCTCGAGCCGTGGTATGCAGCCCATTTCAGAACTCACACTTTAGGTGACAGGCTTCCAATCGCCGTTATCGGCGAGAAGATTCGTGAATCAAACTGCAAACTGTGAAACTGCTCTGATGTCGGGCCGAGCTGGTGACAAGCGTATTGTTTGTTTTCTTCCGACCACGGCCGATTGAGCAGAGCCTACCTTCCGCGATCGGCCTGTCACATTTGACAGTACCTCCGAGCAAACATCAAGTGTCATAGTCCAAGAGCTGTTTGGGATTCACTTGGTTGCTTTCATGGCAACTGGTGGGAGGGAGTTCATGTCTGAAAGACGCGCACACGGTAGCATACGATTCGCCGTTTTCTTCTTCTTGGCGTCCGCCGTGTTTCCGTCACTAAGCCGAGCACAGGTTCCTGTTTTCAAGATTACGACGGAAGACAGCTCGATTAAGTTCGCCGTGAAGGCATCGGTGGCCATAAACGGTACTTTCGACAAGTGGGACGCCACTCTCACCTTTGCGTCTACTGATGTCTCGACCGGCGTTTTGGACATCAAGATTCAAGCAGACAGCGTCAATACCGGGAGCGGCATGAAGGACGGCAAGTTGAAGAGCAAAGACTTCTTCAACGCCGATCAGGATCCGTTGATCACCTTTCTGTCAAAGAAGATTGTACAGACCGGCCCCACCACCTTCGATGTGCAGGGCGATTTCACGATACGTGGAGCGACTAAACCGCAGACGCTGACGCTAACCGTTTCCGGCGCGGGGACAGGCTCAGGGGAGATTCATGGGACCATGGTCTTCGACCGTAAGGACTACGGGATGAATAAAGGCATTCCCTTCGTGAGGATCGGCGACAGCGTCGACGTGACTGTCGACCTCAAGGCGAAGCGAATCGGTGGTCCTCCGGTTGTCCTTAAGCAATAGGAGGCCTGCAACTCTCCACGGCTGCCGCGCTGCGACGCGAATTATGGAGTATGGTGGACAGGGAAATCTGTGAACGCGGCAACCGAAACCACAAACCATCGGTGGTCTGCTGTAAGCCCTTTTGCGGACCCTTTGAAAATGGAGATCCAGTGACCGGTCGCTTTGTTTTGAAAATCGGCGATCATCTCGAGAATGCCGAGACGAAGAAATACTATACCGAAAGGAATTTTTCCGAGGTCGCACCCCGGTACGATTTCATCACTAGAGTACTTTCTTTCAGACGCGACGCGGCATGGAAGCGCACTCTGATTTCATTGCTTCCCTCTCACGAGTCCCCCGTTTGCGTTGATCTCGCCTGCGGCACCGGCGACATCGCGTTTCTGCTTGCCGGCAAATACCCGCGTGGCCGCATCGCCGGAGTGGACATCACCGAGTCGATGCTGGATATCGCCCGTCACCGCAATACTCATCCGAATGTCAGTTTCGCCAACCAGGATATGGGATCGCTTGACATCGTTTCCGAATCTGTGGACATCGTCACCGGTGGCTACGCCCTGCGGAATGCACCGGACCTCGGAACAGCTATTGACGAAATCAGCCGCGTCCTAAAACCCTGCGGCGTGGCGGCCTTTCTCGATTTCTCCAAACCGGGCGGAAAGATCCCACAGAAGATGGAATACTGGGGTCTGAAGATATGGACCGGACTGTGGGGTACGCTTCTGCACCGCAATCATGAAGTCTATAGCTACATAGCCGAAAGCCTCCAGCGCTTTCCCGACCGCCCTCACTTGCGGGATATTTTCCGGGACAAAGGATTTTCTGTGATCGATTCCCGTCTCTTTTTTGGGGGGGTCACTGAACTGCTGATGGTCCAAAAACTGCGGCATGGCGAGGCGCCATGACCGATGCCTATCAGAATCGTATCGCCACGGCTGTGCCCCGGCTTCGATATGGTGCGATCGGGTCGGGTTCCTTCCACGATTGCAGCTGGGCTTCCTTGCCTGCATGAATGACATTCTTAACGGCGGAGGGGCAGAGGATTTCTTGCACTGGGCGGTTCCCGGGGAGCACGCTGTCCTGGATGCCGTGGAGGAGAGTGCCGGGTTGCCGAAGGAACTGCTTTCGCGGTCCCGCGCCAAATTGCGCCGCCGGTCGAGAGCATGCTGTTCGAAGCAGCGGGCAGGTGAGTCGTGACCCAGCAGGATTTCAGCCGGCGCAGCACGGCGACCGAACTGATGGATACCGATCCGGTTTCCTTTAAGGAATTCGATGACTATCTGCGCGATCTCGAGCGTATCAACGTTGTTCTGACGCTCGCTTACCGTCCGACCCTGCTCTGGCTAAAGCGCGCCCTAGCGGAATTTTCCAGCAGAGCGGCCGATATCGGTTATCGACGTCGGCAGCGGCGGTGGCGGCATGTTGCGGCAGTTGAGGAAATGGGCGCGCGGGAAAAATTTGAAGCTCGATCTGACAGGAGTTGATGTCAACCCCTGGTCGACAAGATCGGCGGCAGAGTCCACGCCTCCGGAGATGTCCATCCGTTTTGAAACAGCCGACGTCCTCGCTCGAATGGATCCGCTCCGGACAGATTTTATCGTCAGTTCGTCTTTCACCCATCACCTCGGAGACGCGGATCTGGTTCGTTTTATCCGCTGGATGGACCGTTATGCCGCGCACGGCTGGTTCATCAACGACCTGCAGCGTCACATCCTGCCTTATTTCTTCATAAAATATGCCACACGGTTTCTGCCCGTGAACCGCATGGCGCGGCACGATGGGCCCGTTTCGGTCGCGCGAGCCTTTGCAGCAGATGATTGGCGGCACCTGTTGGCTGAAGCCGGCATCCCGGCAGAGCGGGCGTGCATCGAATGGTTCCTTCCCTTTCGCTACAGCGTGTCGTGCAGAAAAGAGATCGAAACTTAGCTGCGGATCCTGCGCTTCCCTAGCTAGATTTCCTGGATGGAAATCCCCGTTACTACGCTCTGCCAAAGGAGATCGGTCCCCAGCCCGACAGCACGTTGGGGTCATGATGCGAGGCAGTGTGGTCCGCCCCACCGTGAACCGCAGCGGCGGTAAGGGAGCTCACTGCAGGGCTTGATCAATCGGCGGCTAGGTCCCGTCGGGAACCCCTACGTAATCCTCGCTGGGCAGCTACCGATCACGAAGACATCTGCCGAATTCAACAACCACGTACCTTACCATTGCAGAAGTAGAAGCTCGGAACAAAAGCCGGGCCCCATGGCGGCAAGCAGGCCCATCGCGCCCGGCTCAGGACGGCGGTGCTTTATTACATCTTCGAGCACAACCAGCACTGAAGCCGAAGAAAGAAGCCGCAGTGCGCTCGAAAAAGCGCTTGGCAGTTGCCGACATTGTCATCCGGACACTTCAACACAGACCCCGCCTGTCGAACAGGTGTGTTGTTCAGACGCTTACGGTGAAAGGGCCATCCCTTAGCAGCGCACTCCGGGCGACAAAGCGCCGAGGTCCGGCGGATCTTCAATATTACTCGGAACGGTTCATTCCTTCGGACTCCGATTTCGAGGGCGAGGCAGTACTTCCATTCAGTCTGGCCGCGGACTCCGAACTACTTCGAGGCCACAAGGAATTCTCCGCAGGTTTGGAGACAGCAACGATCTTGTCGATATTCTGTCGAATCTTCTCCTCCCGCTCCCCGAGACCTCGGCGGAAATTCGCATAAATAGTTTCAATTACAAGAGGGCCACAATCAGCCTTTTGAGCACTCTCCATGACAAGCTGGCACAGCTGACCGATCACATACTCGAACTTCGGCCCATCGAGGTTGACAATGTCAGCCTCCGTGGCTAATTCGGTGGCGTAGCGAGCGGTTTCGGCTAGTGTGCGCAAGGCATGAATTTCTGCGAGCAGTGGCTTGAGCTTGAACGCGAAGGAGGAATGCGCCGATGTGACCTGGAGCTCATGACAAACCAGGGACATCTCCATGAGGATTAGACGGACAAACTCTGCGCGTTCGAAGCTCCGGTTAACTACCGCCGCAAGTATTTCAGGCCAATGGGATTCGGCCCGTCCATTAGCCGCGCTATCGGATGTTCCTTGAGTCGCCCCCACGGTAGTGTTCATTTCGCACTCCCTTCGATAGTTCCCCGATTACTTGGCTGAATGGCCGTTAGTGTTTCCTTCCTGCAGCCGCTTCAGTTCGGCCAACGACCGGAAGAGACGCTTGTCGGCCGCCGTCGCATAACGCAGTATGCGGTCCATAACCGGCCCGTGGAACACGAGATCATGGCGCAGCTCACGGGCCTCGAACTGCAAGCCTCGTTGTTTCTGCCACAGCGCATGCACCACGCTCTCCAGCAAGAGCTGTTCCTCGACCGTACGAGGCGAAAATTGCTGCTCCAGCGTGGCACGGAGTGCTCCCAGCGCCGTGTTCTCTTCCTGATTCCCAGCTTCGAGCAGAAGTGTGGCGCGCAACCCGTGTTTGAGGGCATTGCGCCGACTTCGTTTCTTGCCCGCTTCGGTCTTCGGTCCGACAGACTTCCGCCCGTTTTGTCGGCTAGCTTCCGATCGGCGGGAAAGCTGCTCCCCGTTCGGCCAAGGCGCGGCGGGTTCAGCGCCGATTAGCGGCACCGCTGCATGCGACTGCAAACTATGAGTTGCCATCTTCGACTCTCCCCTCGCCCGATGTGCCACCCTACACAATGTGAGCCCTGATCCATGGTGGATTTTCTATAAGGGCTCGAAGAACTCTGCGGACCAGAATAAACCGGATGGTCACGGCGAAACAGCTGTGCGGGGGTACTGGAGTACTCAATTTCGTCCAACTAGCAGTAACGAAGGTTCATGGTCTTTGCGGGTCGACGACGGGGGGCAACTGCGGTACCAGTGCGGACTGGCAGCGGAGCTCCTTTACACAAGCAAAGCCCCTAGCAAGAACTGGATCAGAGTCTCGCCCAGCTGGTCAACGGTCATGTTCATACCCTGGTGGGTGAAAGAGAAATCCTCTCCGTCGATCTTGGAGTGAAAATATTGCATCCGCTTCCCCCCTAACAAATTCTCATCACCAGTATTGGCCAAGCCTCCGAAGTCCCTTATGTACGAAACCTCGAAGTTCCGCGGCTCGAACTCTACCGTTAGTATGACTTTGCGGGGATCTTTATTCAGGACCACAAGGAATCGGTTGGCTCCATCCTCGTTGAACTCCAGTATCTTTGTTCCTTTCTCGGAATTGGTGTCGGCACAATGCTTCTCCGTCCAGCGCATGAGGGCTTTCCAGAGCAGAGATGCCTTTGTGTTTTGGGTGTTCTTGATGTTCTCGATTTGAGCACCCTTTCGAACCTGTTCTTTTCCCCGGTTCTCGGCGGCTGTCAATTTCTCTAAAGTCCGCTTCACTGCGTCGTCGGTCATACACGATGTCCTCTATTTCCAGGGTGCAGTGCACCCGATGATGGTGACTACCGATGGCGTATTCCAAATCACCTCGCGACGTTTGCAAAGGAAATTTGACCATTGCCCGCAAGAGGGCTCCGGATCCCGACAATGGTTCTTCCTTACCAAAGGCTAACCTGCTTCTCGCCGCATTTGTACTGAAATGCTCCTGGAAGTACCTCATTAGTAAGTCTCGTGACGAAGTCGAGGTTCCCAAATCTATCGGGGCATTAACAGGAGCCCCTAGTTGTGATCTTCCATCGCGAGCGTTATAGCGAGTCCGGCTGGCATGCAGACCCTGAGGCACGCCCCGCACGACGGCATGTTCGAGCGCGGTCTCCCGTGCCGAGCTGCACGGATCTCGGCTGCTGAATCTCATCACGCTCTGTACCAGTGTCACGCCAGCGTTCATGAGACTTGAAAAAGCGACGACGGGATCCCGGTGCCGGCCCACTACAGCCCAGTTGGTACAGGCTGGCAGCAGCTGGGGGCTTAAACATTCGTCCGTCCCGACGTGATAACATTTTGGCCGTGCTCATCACCGACACAAGCCCTTCCGCACAAG
>CABDXO010000648.1_pt1 | contig 12369 bp, 7 predicted proteins | sample 3421281 | NCBI WGS metagenome assembly CABDXO01 (sample SAMEA5534326, study PRJEB31848) | metagenome | biome: tundra; feature: field; material: soil | place: USA | collected 2013-05 | depth 0.15 m
CTAGGCAGCGGCAGCTTCTGTGACGACGCAGTTCCGCAATGCGCGCAAGGCATACAGCGCATCGTCCAGAACTACGTCTTCTTCGATGTGGTCCGCGGTGGTGACAAACAATTCTTTCATCCGGGAAAGGATGGCTTTCTCCGCATCCGCAATCCGCTCTGGAACCTTGTTCCGATCCGTTTCAAACAGCGCAGCACGATAAAGGGCGTGCCAGTCAAGGCGCAGGGCAAGACATAGCTGTACTCATGATCAGAATCCTTGGACTAGATACGGCTCTTCCGCTTAGCGGTTTCTGGCGTCCGTGAATTGCTGGCCCGACTACGCAAAATACTGTAGGGGGATTCGCCGAACCATCGGGTGATTCCCGTATTTTGCACAGCCTCAGGAAAAGCTGCCGAAGGACGCTTGGGCGCCCTTCCACCGTTAACCTAGGCCGCTCGCTTGGTCCGTTGCTTGAACGGCTTCCGGCTTTCTGTTTCTTCTTCTTTGCCTTGCGTGCGAATTAATCTGCTCCGCCAGCCGGCTCAGCTTTTCATCCGTCTGTTTCTCTTCCTCCAGGGTCTGCCCGAGCAGGGAAACATGCTCGTTTTCGCCCAGCGATTCCGCGAGAGCCCGCACCGTCCGGTAGCCCGCAATCTCGTAATGCTCCACCCGTTGAGCGGCGCCGATAATCGCGGCATCCATCAGTGCGTCCTCGTAGTCCTCCTGCATCGTTTCAGCGCCTTCTTTGACCAGGCCTTCCATCCCCAGGCATCTCTTGCCTGTAGGTTTCTCGCCCAGCATCTCGAAGATCTGTTCCAGCCGCGAAACGTGGTCCGAGGTCTGGCGCAGGTGCTCTTCGAATCCCTGGCGCAACTCGGCATTCGACGAGGCTTTTGCCATCGTTGGCAGGGCCTTCACGAGCTGGATCTCCGCGTTGTAGAGATCCTTCAATTCATTGACGTACAACTCCTTCAATGATTCCTTTTGCATCATGTTCCTCCCTGTTAAGTTCCAGCGATGAAGCGCAGCGTCATGCACTGGGCTCTTCCCGAAAACTTATGTCCCTCACCAGCACCAATCAATACCCCGGATGCTGTATAGATTTTGCGCGATCGGGTACTCGCACGAATGCTACCGAACGGCCGCCTGGCCGTGCTCCTCAATCAGGTGATCTTCTTTGGGATGTTCTTCTTTGTGACGGAAGTCGAGCCCGAAGCGAGGTGCTTCGCGCGTGCCGCTAATTCTGAAAGGAAGTTCGGTACCGGCTCCGTGCTTCTGAAAGAACGGATCGACCGGCTTCAGCAGAATGGACTTCCAGCCCGTCGTCATCTGCGACAGCTTCGCGTCCAATCTCAGCAAACCATGAAAATCGAAGGTATTTCCGTCCAGGCTGTACTTGCCCGTCATGTCCGCATGCGTCCCCGGAATCAGAAAATGCAGGTAAGAGAAAGAGAGTACTCCCTGGCTCAGCGTGAACGTGCCCTCTAAGTCTGACGTCACAACCGGTTGGACCCGCCCTGGCGCCACTCCCTTTGTGCCCCGACTGCGCATGCTTAACGAATCGATCTTGCCCTGAACCTTTTCGTTGGTGAAATGAGCCGCGGGGATGTGAAAGCTGCCCACGAGTTTCAGGCGATTGGCGATGTCTTCCTCTCCGGGGGGAAGACTAAGTTTCGTCTTCATCTCGACTGCACCGGTCATGATCGGCGGCTCGGTCTTGATACCGAGCTGCAGCAGGTCTTCGATGCTGGCGCGGCCCAGCACTACGTTGAGTTCCACGTCGTGCCCCCGCGCACTCTTCATGCGCACGATCTTGCCCCTCGCCGTGAAGGAAGAGTGCAGCACCCTGGCCTTCACCGGATCCAGATACGTATCGCCGTTCATGCCGTCCACAATCGCGTGAAACTCAGTGTGCAGCGGGACGCGATGGCCGCTGACCACAATCTGAAAGTCGGGCGTATCGGTCTGGCCTTCGACTTCAATGCGCCCCAGCGTCCCCCCATATTTTCCGGTAGACGACAGAATCCCTCCGATACCCGGAAACGTTCCCAGATCGGCGTGCGTGAAAGAATAGTCCCCCATGACGGCGGAATCGCGCGGGCTTTCTTCGTTCAGAGGTCCAAATTGGCCCGTCGACTGGATGGCGCCCACGGGCTTGGGATTGACCAGCGTCGCATCGAAGCGCAGCGGTTGTCCCGGCCCGATCTCCTTCATCCGCAGATCGCTGATGTCGAACTCCAGCGGGGGCTTGCCCGGCCGGGACGTGTTAATAACCAGCTTCGTGTCCGCGCACACGAACCGGTCCACGGCGATACTCATCTTCATCTTTCGGCCACGCTGCCGCAGGTCCCTCATCTCCTGTCGATCATTCTTCGGAGGAATATTCACGATAAGACCGTTCACGTAGACGATGTCCACGTGCATGGGCTCGCGAAATAAGCTGCGCAACGCGGTCTGGAAACGGAATTCTCCAATCTCGAGCAGTGGCTGGACGCCAGCTTTCCAAGGGTTTGGATCGGTAGCCCCGTAAATCTTCAGCCCCTTCCCGGCTACGTGGACGCCATCCGCCACCCAGACGCGAAGCTCGGGAAGTTCAACCCGGCTCTTGAAACGAGCCGATAGCGTCTCAATCACACGAGCGCGCAGAATGGGCTGCGCGTGCGTGATCACCAAGCGAACGCAGACCACCGCAACTGCGGCAAAAACAAGGAGTATTCCGACGATCCAGCGCCATCTGTGTGAGCGCCGACGTGGTCGCACTGGGAAGATGCGGCCGCGCGAGATCTCGCCCGGTGATGAAGAGGCTGCGGCCAAGTCTATTGATTATGCCGAAAACCTGCAAAATGAAATCAGGTCTTTCCTGCAGAGGCGCTTTAGCCGGCCGCTTGGGTCTCGAGGCGGGCGGTTCTGTATTGGGAGATGATGTGGGCAATCATCGCTGCCCAAGTTTCGTTGCGCTCAATCTGCTCCCTGCTTGGCGTATAACATTCGCAGTACTGGCACCCCGAGCCCCGACGCATTCGCCGTCTGCGCTTATCACAGGCACCGAGAAACCCGCTCGAATGGGAGACACCAACGCCGCACTCTTGGCCGACGCGAATAGCGGATCCTCTATCATGTCGGACACGATCCAGGGCTTGCGATGTTCCACCGCCCTCCCGCAACACTGATCGCCGACGCGCACATTGCCGCAGGCTTCCACGTAGGCTGCCGGCAATCCGTAAGTCACTAGCGGCTTCAACACTTTCTCCTGGGCATCTATGACGTAAAACGAGGCGGAGTTCGAGTTCGCCCCTTCCGCTGCAAGCTGTATGAGCTGCGTGAGAGCGCCTCGCAAATCGCCCTCTCCTTCAATCAGCGCCAACCCGCTCTCAAAAAATTTGATATCCCCAATGCCCATCAGCCCCACCTCTTTCGACGGCAGCAGAGGCTGCATCCTATAGGGATCGTTGATCCATCGTCAACGCGGAAAACACGCGGAAAACATCGGTACGGGGCCGCTGCTTCTGCGGCAGTGCCACTCTCACTTGTTCACTTAAAACGATGTCGCTCTCCGACTGTGCTTCGTGCTCCACCTTTAACGTTCGTACAACTCAAAAACTATTGCCCGGGGCACCCGTTTCGCAGGAGAATGTTCCCTCCAACGTTCTCCGATTCCTCCTGCGAAAGCAGACACGAGGTACGCTTATGCGTTCGATCCCTGCCCGCGCGTTCGTCGCTTTGACCGCAGTTCTAATTTCTTTGGCGTTTTGCGGCGTTCATGCCCAAATCAGTCTTCAATACCAGAAACCTCCCCAGGCGATCGTCGATCTGATCGATACCCGCCCCACACCGAGCGTCGACGTTTCCCCCAGGGACAGCGCAGGCTCCCAATGGCTGTTGATCGAATCCTTTTCCGGCTTGCCTTCGGTTGCCGATCTGGCCCAGCCCGAACTCCGTTTGGCCGGCCTCCGCTTCAACCCGCAAACCAATGGCCCGAGCCGTGGACGCTATATCACTTCGTTGATGCTGCAATCCCTTCCGAACGGCGAAGCCAAGCCGGTTTCCGGAGTGCCCCCCGACGCCAAGATCCGTTTCCCCGCGTGGTCACCCGATGCCCGTCACGCCTCCTTTGTAAACGCCAGCGACAATCCCACCGACGCGGGTCTCAGTCTGTGGATCGTCGACGTGGCCTCGGCCCAAGCCCGCCGCTTGCCCGGCGTCGCTCTCAATGGAATTTTTGGCCGCCCCTGTGAGTGGGCCAGCGATAATGCAAGCCTCATTTGCAAGACCGTGCCGAAAGGCAGAGGTCCGGCTCCAAAGCGCAGCGAAGTCCCCACCGGCCCCGTGATCCAGGAAAATCTCGGACGCGTTACCCCAGGGGCTACCTACGAGGATCTGCTGAAAAATCCCGCAGACGAACAAATCTTCGATTACTACGCCGCCTCTCAGATTCTGGTCGTCCACCTGGACGGCACGACCCAATCCGTGGGCGAGCCTGGCGTCATCGTCAGCGCCTCGCCTTCACCCGACGTTCAGTATGTGCTGGTCGACCAGCGCCATCATCCCTATTCCTATTTGCTGCGGTTCGACGTGTTTCCCGAACGTCTTCTTGCCATTAACCTGGCAACTGGCTCCAGCAAGCAGTTGGCCGACAAACCGCTCGAAGATACAATCCCCAACATTCACGACGCCGTCGAGGCCGGGCCTCGTGAATTCGACTGGCGCAGCGACGCGCCCGCCACGGTTTCCTGGGTCGAGGCCGCCGATGGCGGCGATCCGCGAAAGGACGTGCCCATCCGCGACACCCTCTTCCTCCTCGACGCCCCATTCGACCGCTCGCCCCGCAAGATCGCGGAACTTCCAGTCCGGTTTAGCAGCCTGGTGTGGGGAAACGGCCATCTCGCGCTGCTCGAAGAAGAGCGCTGGAAAGACCGCAAGCGTATCCTCCTCTCCATCTCTCCCGACGCCCCCGCCGCTCCTGTCAAATTGTTCGAAGGCTCCTTTGAAGATCGCTATCACGATCCGGGAGAGCCCTTTGAAATCATGAATGCCGCCGGCAAACGCGTTTTACAAGCCACTGCCGATTCCCGCGGCATCTATCTCCATGCCGAGGGTGCATCGCCCGAAGGCGATCGCCCATTCGTCTCCGTCATGAGCGCCACCAACGGCGAGACCAAGCGCCTCTGGCGGTCGGAGGACAAATTCTTCGAATTCGCCACGTCCGTCCTCGACGCAGCCATCCCAACCATCCTCCTCCGCCGCGAATCACCGGAACTCCCTCCGAACTACTATCGCAAGAGTCTCGCAAAAGACGACTTTAAGCAGGTCACATTCTTCCCCAGCCCCTACGGCAACGCCCCGCTCCCCAAAAAGCGAGTCCTTAAATACAAGCGCGCCGATGGCGTCGACCTCAGCGCCAACCTCTACCTTCCGCCTGGCTACAAGTCCGAAGACGGCCCCCTTCCGACCCTCATGGAAGCTTACCCCACCGAATACAAAACCAAGTCAGCCGCCGGACAAATCAGCGGCTCACCGTATGAGTTTCCTCTTCTGTGGTGGGGCTCGCCCATCCCCTTTACCACCCAGGGATACGCGGTCCTCGAGAACGCCACCATTCCCATCGTCGGCGAGGGCCAAGCCGAGCCCAACGACACCTACGTGGATCAACTCGTCGCCAGCGCCCAGGCGGCCATCGACGAGGGTGCGCGCCTCGGCGTTGTCGATCGCCGTCGCGTCGCTGTCATGGGCCACTCCTACGGCGCGTTCATGACCGCCAACCTCCTCGCCCACAGCGACCTCTTCAAAGCCGGCATCGCGCGCAGCGGAGCCTACAATCGCACCCTCACTCCCTTCGGATTCCAGAACGAGGAGCGCACTTACTGGCAAGCGCCCGAGATCTATTACAAGATGTCCCCGTTCTCGTACGCCGATAAGATCAAGACTCCCATCCTGCTCATCCACGGCGAGGCCGACAACAACAGCGGTACCTTCCCTCTGCAGAGCGAGCGCCTCTTCAGCGCCATCAAAGGCCAAGGCGGCACCGTTCGCTTCGTCCTTCTCCCCCTGGAATCCCACGGCTACGCCGGCCGCGAATCCGTCCTGCACATGTTCTGGGAAATGAACACCTGGCTGACCACCTACGTCAAGAATCCGCCCACCGCGACCGCCGCCGCGCAGCCCTGAGGCGCACTTCTCGGCCTTGACTGATTGTGACGGGTAAATTTCTGCGAAAGCGGCAGCGAGAGCTCAATTTTCAGGGGAAAGCGGCGGAACGAAATCCACCAAACTCCAGCCCCGAAGCGGCGGAAGAATGCAGCCCACGCACATGGCGTGGGTGATAAGTGGGAAATTGGCAAGCCAAAAAGGGGCGAAAAAAGAGCTACGACACAGACTCCGGAGGGACGGCGATCTTCTCACCAGCACGCTTCTGCCCTGGACGGACGTTCGCATTCCTCACCTTTAATTTTCTCCCTGTGACATCCAACCTTGACTTCGCCAAACCGATCCGCAGATGATCGACTATGCCGTGCAAAGCTGGATCAGAGGATTAACTGCTTTGTTTTCAAGATGTTGACCTATAAGCCCTTTGTTATGAAGATTTTGCGGGCCATACTTGTATAACTATAATGTTCTCAGGGTTTTAGAAAATAAAGTACCGGGGGGGGTAGGCGTAATCAACTAGTAATCTTTCCCAAAAAAGTCTTCCGCATCAGCCTTGCGGGACTTGCGCCAAGGCCTGCAAGGTCTTCGCTACGTATGTGATCAGCAGCACGACAATGCAAGCTCCCACCAGAGGACGGTAGCGCGTCTCTAGCAGATCTGCCATCACCCCCGAGACAAAGATGAACAGGAACGGAATGGCCGCAAGCAGGAATCCCGCACCCGCGACGTGCGGATGAGCCATCCCCAGAAGAAGGAACAGCACAGCCACAAGCAGCGGCGCAGTATTGCCGAAGTAGCGCGTGCGCGGCCACACAGCGTAAGTCACCAGCGCGACTGGAAGCCCCAAAGCAAGCGCGGGACACGCGCGCCCGATCTGTACCGCGACCTGCTTGTATACTCCCAGGATCGTGAACCCTCGCCAAGTCGCTCCCCAGAAGACAGCGCGCCGCATGCTCTCCGCGAAGCCATGCGCATGAAAGAAGTACACCGCGAACATTAGCGCCAATCCCACCACGCAAGCCGCGATCCAAATGACAAGTCCCGCCTGCCGCCGCACAGGAGCGACGTAAAGCAAAAAACCTAAAGCCATTGGTACCAGGACGATCAGCGAGAACTGCGATCCCACCGCGATCGCGAGCGAGACGCCAAGCAGCACGATGCGCCGCCAGTTCCACAGCACCACTTCGCGCGGAGCGTAAAGCGTGTGCGCGACCGCGATGGCAGTGAAGATGGTCCCAAAGGCTCCCCAAGCCGCGACGATCTCCGGTTCGGCATGCCAGACGGCGCTCGCCTGAATCAGTGAAGGCGAGAAACAGTAGAAGGTGAGTGCGACAAATCCACCGGTATTTCCGCAGAGCCGTCGCGCAACATACCACAACGATGCGCCCAGAAAGATTCCGCAAGCGAGAAAAGGAATCCGCGGCAGCCAGCGCCAGTACGTCGCGGAGTCGCTGCCAAAGTCCTGCGGCCATGCCAGCAACGGCGCGGCGGAAACGATGTAGAGTAGAGGCGAATGCTCGGTGTCAAACCCGCTGTCGTCGGTGCGGAACGGATCTTGTGGAGTGCCAGCCGAGTCCAAGACGGGAGCTGCGGCCAGGCCTCGTCCGTGCCACTGCTTCCAACCCTCGCCGATGCGGATAGCTTCCGCACCGTCTGGTTCGCGAGCCGTACGCATCTCGGCATGCACTAACCACAAGGCTTGAGCCAGAAAGCAAAGCAACAACAATCCTGCCAGAAACTGCGGCCGTCCGAAGCGTTCGCGCGTGAAATATGGCCGCATAAGGTCGAGCCGAGTGTTTTACCATGTCGGAGGCGGTTTGCGGGAAAGTTCTGCAATGAGTGAACTCGAGATCAATACGGAAAGCAGTCCGTCGCCCAGTCCAGCGTCAACGCCGTCAGGTCCGGACTTTGCTGTCGCGACCCAGCCCTCATACGTGCGCGTGCTGTTTCTGGGTCCGGAAGGCCTGCGTCCAGGTTGGGGATTCGCTTTCTATGTAGCTATGTTTTATCCGCTGCAGAGGCTGGCTGTGGATTTGGCGTGGTCGCGGGATTTCGGCGCCAGCGGCCTTTGGTCGATGATGCTGGAAGAGTTGTGTGATCTTGTCGCCGCGGTGATTCCGGCATTGATCCTGGCGCGAGTCGAGCGGCGTCCGTGGAAAGCGTATGGCTTGCCGGGAAGGCAAGCGTTCGGACGATTATTCTGGGGAGGTGCGGCGTGGGGATTTACGGCGATCAGTCTCCTGATGCTCGCGCTCTACGGCTTGCATGCGTTCGCCTTTGGTCAGGTCGTGCTGCATGGCGCGCGCCTCGCGCGGTTCGCGGCGTTCTGGGCAGCGATGTTTCTGCTGGTAGGGCTGTTCGAGGAGTTTCTCTTGCGCGGCTACACCCAGTTCACGCTGGCCCGCGGCATCGGCTTCTGGCCTGCGGCGTTGGTCTTGTCTGGGACCTTCGGACTGATTCACCTGAGGAACGGAGGTGAGCAGTGGACAGGTCTGCTGGCCGCGGCTTTTATCGGATTCTTCTTCTGTCTTACGCTGCGCCGTATGGGCAGTCTTTGGTTTGCGGTGGGCTTTCATGCTGCCTGGGATTGGGGCGAGACCTTCTTCTACTCGGTACCAGACAGCGGAATGGTTGCTCCCGGTCACCTGTTGCGTTCGTCGCTGCACGGCGCACCGTGGCTCAGCGGAGGTTCGGTGGGCCCGGAAGGCAGCGTGCTCTGCTTCGTGGTGATTGCGGCGGCTTGGATCGCGTTCGACCGGATATATCCGGAGGCGAGATCGCGTTCCGCTCCTCTGAGCCCGACGGAATGACAAGGTGGTTCCTTGGTTCCGGTATGGGAGCTGAACGCGCCAAAAATGCCGCGACGCGAGTCGTCGTTTTCCTGCACGCCCTATACTGATTTCATGACCTCAGAAGCCGACCTTCTGACCCCGTTGCGTCGCTACTGGGGATACAGTTCGTTCCGGCCCTTGCAGGAGCGGATTGTGCGCAGCCTGCTGGCCGGACACGACACCTGCGTGGTGATGCCGACCGGCGGAGGCAAGTCGCTCTGCTACCAGTTGCCCGCACTCGTCTCGGGGCAAACCACGGTGGTGATTTCTCCGCTGATTGCGCTGATGCAAGATCAAGCGGCGCAACTGGCGCAGATGGGAATTCCGGCCGCGGTTCTCAACAGTTCCGTCAGCAACGAGGAACAGAATCGCGTGATCCGGCAGGCGCGCGATGGTGCTTTCCGGCTGTTGTATTTGTCGCCCGAGCGACTGCAACGCGCCGACACGCTGGGATGGCTGCAGGAGGTGCCCATATCATTTTTCGCCATTGATGAGGCCCACTGCATTTCGGAGTGGGGACATGAGTTTCGTCCGGAGTACCGGCAGTTGAGCCGACTGCGCGGAAAGTTCCCGGATCGTCCCATTGCGGCGTTCACGGCCAGCGCGACGCGTCACGTGCGCCACGACATTCTGGCGCAACTTGAGTTACACAATCCCGACAAGTACATCGCCAGTTTCCATCGCCCGAACCTGCGATATCTGGTGCGCGAATGCGACAGCGTGGAGCACCCCGCGCTGCTGGTCACCGCGTTGCGCCATTACGACGAGGGCAACGTGATTGTCTACTCGCCCACGATTAATAAGGTGGAAGAGACCATAGACTTTCTGGGAGACCAGGGAATTGCGGCAGTGGGCTATCACGCCAAGATGGACACGGCCGAAAGAAGGCGCAATCAGGAGCGCTGGATGTCAGACGAAGTGCGCGTGCTCGTGGGTACGATTGCGTTTGGCCTGGGAATTAACAAGGCGACAGTTCGGTCGGTCATACATCTGGCTCTGCCCAAGTCGCTGGAACAGTTTTATCAAGAGGCGGGACGCGCCGGGCGCGATGGAAATCCTGCCGACTGCATTTTGCTCTGGCGGAAGCAGGATGCGGGGTTGCTCGGATATTTTGCGAACCAGGTTCTGGACGCGGCTGAGCGCGAACGGGCCTGGCAGAGATATCACACGATTCGGGCTTTTGCCGAGTCAGGGAAGTGCCGCCACCGACAGATTTGCACGCACTTTGGCGAGACACCGAAATGGACCGCATGTGGAGGCTGCGACGTTTGCGGGGCAGCACCCGAGTGGCTGACGGAAGTGATGGTTCCGGCTCCTGTGCGTCGGGCTGCCAGTGGCGTGCGAGTGGTTGCAAGTCCAGTGGCGCAAGCTAGCCAGGATTTGCGGGAGTATCTGCGCCAATGGCGGCGCATCACAGCGAAGGAGCAAGGTGTGCCGGCATACGTAGTTTTGCATGACACATCGCTGGATGAGATTTGCCGATTGCAGCCGACCTCAATTGCGGACCTGCTGAGAATCACAGGCATCGGCGAGCGCAAAGCGGATCACTACGGGCAAGCAATTCTGTCCGCGCTGCGGCAATATCGAGAAGGCGCGCGGCCGGCTGCGCAGCCAGAGAAAAAAACAGCTCCAGCGCTGGAAACTTTGCAACTCCTCGCCGAGGGGAAGAGTTTTGAGGATATTGCGCGAATTCGCGGACGACAGATCTCGACGGTGGTGAATGCTGTCGCCGGGCTGGTGGAGAAAGGCGAACTGGAATTTCGTCCCGAGTGGATCGATCGAAACAAATTGGCTGTGATCGAGGCCGCCTGCGCGAGCCTGGGCCTCGAGCGGCTGGAACGCCTGAAGACGCTGAAAGACGCCCTGCCTCCAGAAATTACCTACGATGAAATCCGTTTGGTAGTGGCGCGGCTGCGGCGCGAGGGGAATCGAAACAGGACTGAAATTCCCGCTAGCACTTATCCTCGAACTCCTCAATCAGAAGTATAATCCGACGCACGCATGGCTCTAGCTGCGGGCACAAAACTCGGGCCGTACGAGATCGTCGCGTCCCTGGGCGCGGGCGGCATGGGGGAAGTGTACCGTGCAAGGGACCCGCGACTGGGCCGCGAAGTTGCGATCAAAGTTTTGCCCACCTACTTCCGCCGTAGTCTTGACCGCCTGCGGCGGTTCGAACAGGAAGCACGATCTGCGGGCGCGCTCAATCATCCCAATATTCTCGCGGTCTACGATGTGGGCACGCATGACGGCTCTCCCTACTTAGTGACGGAACTGCTGGAGGGCATCACCCTTCGCGATCGTTTGGGCGGTAGCGCTCTGCCTCCGCGCAAGGCAGTCGAGTGTGCGGTTCAGATTGCGCATGGGTTGTCGGCGGCGCATGACAAGGGCATTGTTCATCGTGATCTGAAACCGGAGAACATTTTCATCTGCCGCGATGGGCGTACCAAGATTCTGGACTTTGGCCTGGCTAAGTTGACTGCGCCCGAAGCAGGGGATGCGACCGTAACCGACTTGGAACTGCGGGACGAGACTGGTCAGGGCGTGGTGCTGGGGACCGCCGGCTATATGTCACCCGAACAGGTGCGTGGAGAAAAAGCTGACGCACGGTCCGATATCTTCAGCTTTGGGGTAGTCCTTTACGAGATGCTCTCCGGACAACGAGCTTTTGCGGGACGCAGCGCCGCCGACCGGGCGAGCGCCATTCTGAAGGAAGATCCCCCCGATCTGCGGGCCGCAGGGCGAAATATTCCTGCAGCTTTGGACCGAATTGTGCACCACTGCCTGGAGAAAAACCCGGAAGAGCGTTTTCAGTCAGCGCGCGATCTGGCGTTCCACCTGGACACGGCCCCACCGGATTCGGAGCCTAGTGCCGCGCTGCCGGCCTTTCGAAAAAGGCGAGCGCTCTCTGGGTGGGTGATCGCGTGCGTAGCGATCCTGGCAGCGGCGGGCGCGGGATGGTGGTACGGGGAAAGACAGCAACCGGATCACCGGGAAGTCACCTTCCTTCGCCTCACCGATTTCGCGGGACTGGAGGACAGCCCGGCCTTCTCGCCGGATGGCAAGTCGGTAGCGTTCGTTAGTGATTCGACCGGCTCACGGCACATCTGGATCCGCTTGCTGGCAGGCGGACCACCCCTTCAGATCACGCACGATGCGGGCGAACATCTTGAGCCCAGGTGGTCTCAGGATTCGGCCGCGCTCATTTATTACACGCCCCCTCCCGAAGGGGATGCGCAAGGTGCGCTGTGGCAAGTTTCGGCGTTGGGCGGGTCGCCCCGTCGCCTGATCTCCAGCATGAGCGGCGCAGACGTGAGCCATGACGGCAAGCGGCTGACATTTTTTCGGCTCAATGGCAAGCAGATGGAACTCGTCGCTTCCGACCGGAACGGATCCAACGCGAGAGTAGTGATGC
>CABDXO010000705.1_pt1 | contig 11388 bp, 9 predicted proteins | sample 3421281 | NCBI WGS metagenome assembly CABDXO01 (sample SAMEA5534326, study PRJEB31848) | metagenome | biome: tundra; feature: field; material: soil | place: USA | collected 2013-05 | depth 0.15 m
CCGGCCGAAGTGGTGTTGCGTCTGCTGCTGTTGAAACACATTCGCAACTGGAGCTATGACGTGCTGGAGCGAGAAGTGCGCGCCAATCTGGTGTATCGCGCGTTTACGCGGGTGGGAGACGGGAAAGTGCCGGATGCTAAGACCATGGCGCGGCTGGGGCAGCTCATCGGGCCGGAAGTGATCGAGGAGTTGCATCAGCGGATCGTGCAATTGGCGCAAGAACACGGAGTGACGCGTGGGCGAAAGCTGCGGGTCGATACCACGGTGGTGGGCGCTACTGAGAACGAAAAAGAGAAACGTCGGGATTCGCAAGATTATAACAGTATATGTTATATTGTAGATGTCCTTCACAAAGAGGCGAGGAATCAGGATGAACGGGAATGTGTTGAAAGAAACGCGGAGGAAGAAGGGCTGGACACAACAGCAAGCCGCCCTTGCGTTGGATGTCACCCAAGCTTATCTGTCGATGCTGGAGAAAGGGCGCCGACCTCTATCCGAACGATTCGTACGTAAGGCTCTCAAAGTGCTGAACGTCCCCCCTACCGCGCTGCCGCTGAGATCGGAACAATCAATGACACAGGGGCCTTCCCAGATGCGTGATTTCAGAGCGGAGTTGGGCGCGCTCGGTTATCCGCGGTTCTCCTATCTTCGCGCGAGAAGGCGGCGAAACCCTGCGGAAGTCCTACTTGAGGCACTCAACCAGGCAAATCTTGACTCCCGAGTTGCCGAGGGCCTGCCCTGGCTGGCATTGACCTACGTTGATATGGACTGGGACTGGCTGGTTCGCAACGCGAAATTGCATAATCGGCAAAACCGATTAGGATTTGCTCTCTCTCTCGCGGGCGAAGTGGCAGTAGGCAACGACGACGGAGAGCGAGAAAACAAGCTTCGACAATACGTGGGTGTGTTGGATACTTCTCGACTTGCGCGAGAAGATACCTTCTGTCACGACTCGATGACCCGCGCTGAACGAGTGTGGCTGCGTGAGCACCGCTCGCCCACCGCAGCATACTGGAATCTCCTCACAGACATGAAACGAGAACACCTTGCCTACGCGTCCCCATAAAAGCATTCCGGAACCGTGGTTCTCTTTCTTGCGCGAACTGGATTCGGCGGTGCACGAGGAAGTTCGTCTGGATTGCATGGGCGGATTTGTCATCACGATGGTATACCGGTTCTCGAGGCCGACAGAAGATCTGGACGTCTTTGGAGATTGCTCCAAAAGAAATCGGCCGATCCATCCTAGAGCTTGGCATGCGAGGCGGTTTGCTTCATCAGAAGTACAAGATCTATCTGGACCACGTCGGCATAGCTCCCTTTCTCGCCGCCGTCTCTCATGAAGAAGCCTTCGGGACCGGAGGCAGCGGTTCGCCGGCTAGTCCTTTCTTAACCAAGCCGGCCAGGAAATCTGTAAAGGGAACAATGTCCTCGCCGACGCTCGCTTTTTCGAGGGCGTCCATATAAGTCTTGCGGGCTCCGACAGGTATGACTGTCCATGGATAGCCGCCTGACGCGAGCATCAGATTCATCAGAAAACGCCCCATGCGGCCGTTTCCATCCATATAAGGATGGATGTACACGAATACAAAATGCCCCAGCACAACGCGCACCGCCGGGTCCGTTTCCTCGCGCAACAGGTCGAAAAAAACGGGCATGGCATCCCGCACCGCCTCGCGGTTAAGCGGGACATGCATGGACCGGCGAATATAAACCTGCCCGTTGCGATAGCCGGCAAGGTCGGCGGCCTTTAACAAGCCGGCCGTTACACTTGGGGCAAACATCTCCCGATACCACGTTCCGTGATCTTCATCTGCGACCAAGCCTGGATTTTCGCCATGCAGAACCCTGTCGACACTTTTGTGAACAGCTTGATAGGCCTGCCAATACCCGCGCGCAGCCATAGCGTTCCGCTGTTGCCGGTCCTCTTCATTCGTTTCTGGATTCCACGCGCCACTGCGGACGCCTTCAATCAGCCCAGGAGTGATGCGATAACCCTCGATCGACAGTGAATGATAGGCATCGGTCACGTAAGCATCGTCGACGCGTTTCATGTAAGCGCTGATATTGCGCGGCAAACCTGGAGCCTTCGGCAAGCGGCCGATGACGGCGTCCCTCATCTTCTGCCACAGCAGCCTTATGCGATTCACATAAGGTGATGTTTCGCGGGCGGGCAAAGCGAGGTATGCCTTGTCCGTAAAGGGGTCGTTTTCACGCACATCGTACCCCGCCGCAGACATGGTCTTCGTAATATCATCCGCGATGCGGTCACGTCCGCTGTTGCGGAATGCACCGGCAAGGCGACCGGCAATCGTGCTGTGGCCACCTTCCAGAAGCCGGGCAAGAAGGCCGGACGCATCGCGGATCATCGGCAGTGCTGCACGTACATCCGTTGAATTGCGGGAAAAATAATGGGGCGAACACGTAATCAGGGCAGACTCCAGCGAGAAAATACGCATACCTTGTTTTTCCTTCCTGTCGTCTGCTGCAGGCAGTGCGGCACGAAGGTCCAGCAAGGATGTCCCGTGCGGGAGCTTGGTGACTTTGTTGCGGGCTTTGGGAGACCTCACGACAAGCTGCCGGGGGACCGTCCAGTTGCCTCCATGCAGGGACAAGGAGTGCTCCGGCGAGAGGCACCAGTCTTTGCCAAAGCGCCCTTCCAGATAGACAGCGCAAAAGCGCCAGAACGATGCATACCAAGCCGTGCTCTCTCCCTTCGCTTCATCCGGGCGGCTTGGGATATACCAGCCTTTTATGACTTCCTGGAGAAAGCCGTTTGCAAGAAGGCGCTCTCGATGGGTGCGCGACAGATCCCTTGCTCTTATGGCGGCCGCCCTGCTGGAATTCTGGAGCTTGCCTAGAATTTCTAAAGATTGTGCGAGCTTTTCTGACGGTGTCGACATGAGAGTGTCTTCAGGTTAGCTTATTGCGTCGTGTTGTAATTAGCTCATTATGTTGTACACATATTAGCTTAACATGTCGAGCTAAAATTAGCTTTTTCTGCTGATGATCGTCGCGCGTCAACGGTTCTCTGTACCAAACCGCTAAAAAAACCCGTAAATCGCAGCGCTTCACCGACTCCCCCGGTCGGAGGTTGCAGCCCAGCATACTGCGCAGATGCGCCCCCGGATCCCCTTCCCCGCACGGTTCAACGCCCGCTTGTGCTCAACTCCGTCAGGTGGGTGCGGCGAAAACCGCTGGGGCTGTTGCGAAAGACTTTGAAGCCTCTAGTTCCCCCATTCTTCGTCCGAAATCGCGGGAGAAACGACGTCGGCTATCATGGTGCCCTTGCCAGCCAAGAAATTGTAGATGTCGTCTGCATTCTGGTCTGCGGGGACCAGCTTCGCTACTGGCTTGCCATGCTTCGTGATCACAACGCTCTCCCTCTTAGCCTGGACTTCATCCATCACGGCAAGACAATGTACCTTAAAGAAACCTGCTGCCATTCTTCTCATCCAAAGACCCTGAGAGCAATGGTCATCATACCGTAGTCTTATTCATTTCAGTCGGGGCAACTACAAGAAGAGATTGGCGAGATTGCGGTGAGCGGGCCAGCGCTACTACTTCGTCTTCGATCGGAGACGCTCGCTGCCCGCAGTGTTTACGATAGATGTCTTGGCCCGACCTGATCGTGGCCGCAGATCTCGGCCGCGGGCCTTGGAGTCGCCTATCAGAGCTCCGGCAAGGGCAAATCCCGGAGTCCCTTCGCGATTGGAAAACATCTATCCACACATTGATGATCGATCAGACTCGCGCGTCTGGCCTCTGCGCACCGCAATTATGTGGCAGCCCGTCATCCTCTCGCTGTTTATCCAGAGGACGATCCTTGAGTGTTATTCTTCTGGCGAACCAGCTAAGGATCTGATCAGTTTGCTTATGCTGCGCGCGACGCTGAATGACTCTGCGACAGCGGAGGTATCGAGTAGTCCAAGTCCGCAGGTTGCCGTTATCATCGCGCGCTGAGCAAATCTCTGCGGATCGCCAGCCCGGGATGCTGCTTTCAACCAGCGAATAAAGATGGTCGCTGAATCGACAGCGTTCAGACCTGGCCGTGTGGGGACTATTCCATAAGCAACCGCTCCTCCCTGATTCACGAAGTCGAGCGCATGCCAGTCGGCAAAAAACAAGTCAAGGCCCTCATGGGCGTCGAACGAAATGATATCCGGCTTAGCGCGGCACATGCGCTCGAAGGGACGCGCTGCGCAGCAATGCAGTCCGGAATAGGCTCCGCGAACTCGAGCGTCCTCCAGTGTGGCCGCCAATGCGTTGAGCCGCTGCTCCTCTGAGACAGCGTTCGCGACAGGTGCGTCCAGGCACAAGGCTGGTTCATCAACAAACAGCAGCACAGGCAGGCCCGCAGTTTTCAGACGATCAATTTGCCAGGCAATGATCTGCGAGACATGAAATGCGACGGCTGCAAAAAGTGCTGGATCGGATAGGAAGGGCCGGCCCTTGTGGAACAGATACGCCGACAGCGTGATGGGGCCCTCGATCTGCCCCTTAACGGCGACCGCGGAACTGAAGAGACCAGCTGACAATGCTTCTTCGAACGCGCCAAAGCCTGCCGCGTTTGCCGGCGTCAACTCCCCGCTACTCCGGTGAAGGATTTCGAGCACCGAATTGAGCCGGCCTTCTTTTACCTGATAACCGTAGCCCTCGTTGCGAGGCTCAATCAGCTCTTCCACGACACCGAGACCCTGGCCGACGATACTCTCCCGTTCTGAGAGTTGAGGCAGCTGAGGCCAAAAGGGGACTTCCGGGGAAAATTCGGCAACTGATCGAATTGCCGATGTAATAGACGTAAAGGGCAGACTCCCGATTCCTGTGACCGAGCCCGCCGCGACGAATGGCATTCGGCAAGTGTGAGATGGAATAACTGTGGGTTGCAATATTTCAATTCTCCCGCAGAAAGCCTTGTCGTGACGCTCTTTAGAGCCGTGGCGTTCGCCAGACGGCGAATGCTCTTTACGGCGGAGACCGCGCGGATTTCACCGTATTTTCCTGCCACGCCCTTGCGGCCTCAAAGGTACCTTCAACGGTATCACGATTGCGTCAGTGAGCTCACGCGCCAGAGTTGGGACGCCTGCCAATCGCTATAATTAAAGAGGCGTGCTACGGGCTCAAATCTGGCGGAGCTAAAGTAAACGAAAGCGCCCAGCTGAACTCAAAGAGTCAGTTTCGGCCAATCGCCTTTGGCTTAGGCGGAAGGTGCCAGAATCGCCGAGCTCCAGGCTAACAGGAAGACATGACGAGAGCGCATCAACATCCTCTTGAAAAGATCCTAGAGAGTCGCATTGCCATCATTGACGGAGCGATGGGCACGACGATCCGCACGTATGGCATGACGGAAGCGGACATCCGCGGGGAGCGTTTCAAGGATTCGACGAAGAGCCTGCTGAACAACGGTGACCTCTTCTCGCTGACTAAGCCGGAGATGATCGGTGACATCCATCGCCGGTTTTTGGAGGCAGGGGCAGACATCATCGAGACAAACACCTTCGGCGCAACCAGCATAACGCAGAGCGAATTCTTTGTCGCCGATCCGCGGGAGCACGGCGGCCGGAAGGATCCCGCGTTCTACCAAAAGATCATCGACGATCCGTTCCTTGGCGACTTGGCTTGGGATATCAACGAGCAATCGGCGCGGCAGTGCCGTGAATGGGCCGATCGTGTTGGCACTGCAACCTCGCGTCAACGGTTCGTGGCGGGGGCGATTGGGCCGCTGACTGTATCTCTTTCGAACTCGCCCGATGCCGACGATCCCGGCTTCCGCGTTGTCACCTTCGATCAGGTTAAGACAGCCTACATTCAGCAAGTGCGTGCCCTCATTGCTGGGGGCGCAGACCTGCTGTTGGTCGAGACAATTTTTGATTCGCTGAATGCGAAGGCAGCACTTGTCGCCATCCGTGAGGTATTCGATCAAGACGGCAAGAAGGTGCCGGTTATGATTTCAGCGGCAGTAGGCCGCGGCGGCGAGACGCTGATCTCCGCGCAGACCACTGAGGCGTTCTGGAATGCAGTGCAGCACATGAAACCGCTGTCGGTGGGTCTCAACTGCTCTCTCGGGCCCGATCTAATGTATCCGTTCCTGGAGGAACTCTCGGACAAGGCGGACGTGGCGATCTCGTGCTACCCGAATGCCGGTTTGCCGAATCCCCTGTCGGAAACCGGGTTCGATCTGGGGCCGCAGGACATGGCCCGCTATCTGGGCAACTTCGCACGGTCGGGGCTGATCAATATTGCCGGCGGGTGCTGCGGCAACACACCCGAGCACATCGCGGCTATCGCCAAAGCGCTCGAAGGCCAGCCTCCGCGAAAGTGGGGGACGCAGCCCACTGAGGAATCCTTTGCTCACCAGATTGAGAGTCGAGCGTGAGCGTGTCCGATAGCGCGGGCGCAGCCGATCCGACGAAGACGAAACCACTTCGTCTCTCGGGATCGCAGCCGTTTACCCAACAGTCCGGCGTCTACATCATGATCGGTGAGCGGACCAATGTGGCCGGTTCGCCCAAGTTCGCCAAGCTGATCAAGCAAGGCAAATATGAAGAAGCGGTAAGCGTGGCCCGTCAGCAAGTCGAGAATGGGGCGAATGTTCTCGACATCTGCATGGACGAGGGCATGATCGACGGAGTGACCGCAATGACACGCTACCTGCAGTTGCTGGCTAGCGAACCCGAAGTCGCCAAGGTGCCCTTTATGGTCGACTCCTCGAAATGGGAGGTCATCGAAGCAGGGCTCAAGTGCCTTCAGGGCAAGGGGATCGTGAACTCGATCTCGCTGAAAGAAGGCGAAGACAAGTTTCGAAAAAACGCCGCTACTGTTCTGAAATATGGTGCGGCGGTCGTGGTGATGGCCTTCGACGAACAGGGCCAGGCCGCGACTTACGAGGACAAGATCCGCGTCTGCGAACGCGCCTACCGGATCCTGGTCGACGAGGTCGGTTTCCCGCCCGAAGACATCATCTTCGACCCCAACATCCTTACCGTTGCCACCGGTATGGAGGAACACAACAACTACGCGGTTGACTTCATCAACGCCACGCGCTGGATCAAGGCAAACCTGCCGCACGCGAAGGTCAGCGGTGGCGTATCAAACATCTCGTTCAGCTTTCGAGGCAACAACAAGGTGCGCGAGGCCATGCACTCCGCCTTTCTTTATCACGCCATCACGGCGGGCATGGACATGGGCATCGTGAATGCCGGGATGCTCGAGGTGTACGAGGAGATTGAGCCTGAGCTGAAGATGCTAGTCGAGGACGTGCTACTAAACCGCCGTCCCGACGCGACCGAGCGCTTGGTGGAGCACGGCGAATCCCTCAAGGGGACGGGCGCGGTAGCGAGTGAAAAAAAGGCCGAAGAATGGCGCAAGGGCACGGTCGAGGAGCGTCTTTCTCACGCACTGGTCAAGGGGATCGACGCGTACATCGAAGTCGATGCCGAGGAAGCTCGCGTCAAGCTGGGCCGCCCTCTGTTGGTTATCGAAGGCCCGCTGATGGCTGGCATGAGTGTGGTGGGTGATCTGTTCGGAGCCGGCAAGATGTTCCTGCCCCAAGTGGTCAAGTCTGCCCGCGTGATGAAGAAGGCCGTGGCGCACCTGACGCCATACATGGAAGCCGAGAAAGTAGCGATGGCCGCGATTGGGCAGGTGGTCAAGGCACAGGGAAAAATCGTACTGGCGACGGTCAAAGGTGACGTTCACGACATTGGCAAGAATATCGTCGGCGTCGTCCTCGCCTGCAATAACTACGAGGTGATCGACATGGGGGTGATGGTCCCCTGCGAAAAAATCCTCGAACGCGCCAAGGCGGAAAAGGCGGACATGATCGGACTCAGCGGCCTGATCACTCCGTCGCTGGACGAAATGGTACACGTGGCCCGCGAGATGGAGCGTCAGGGCTTCAAGTTGCCCCTGCTGATCGGTGGGGCAACCACGAGCCGTGCGCACACCGCCGTCAAGATTGCGCCGCATTACAGCGAGCCAGTGGTGCACGTGCTGGATGCCAGCCGGGCGGTGCCCGTGACGACAAGTCTTCTGAGCGACGAGCGCAAGTCAGCGTTTGTGGCGCAGCATCGCGCCGACTACGAGGCACTCCGCAAGGCCCACTCCGCGCCGCGCTCGACGGTCGTCTCCCTTGAGACGGCACGAAAAAGACGGACTCCTATCGAATGGCGTGCCGAAGACCTGCCTACAACCGCGTTTACCGGTGTGCGCGTCCTGGACAACTTTCCGCTGGCGACGCTGCGCGCCTTCATCGACTGGACGCCGTTCTTCCACACTTGGGGGCTGAAAGGTGTTTATCCCCGCATTCTTGAGCACGAGGGACAAGGTGTGCAAGCACGTCAGATCTTCACCGAAGCCAATGCTCTTCTAGATGTCATTATTGAGAAGAAGTTGATCATGGCGCGGGGTGTATACGGCTTCTTTCCCGCTAGCGCCGTGGGCGACGATGTCGAATTGTACACGGACGACACACGCGAAAAGGTGCTCGAACGATTCCACTTCCTCCGCCAGCAATCAAACAAGGAAGGCAATGAGCCGTGCCGATCGCTCGCCGACTTCATCGCGCCGAAGGAAACGGGATTGCCCGATCATATCGGTGCGTTCGCGGTAACCAGCGGGATCGGTTTGAAGGAACTGTGCGACGGGTTCAGGGCCAAGCACGACGACTACAACGCGATCATGGCGGAGGCCATCGCAGATCGCCTGGCTGAAGCTTTCGCCGAATGCCTGCACAAGCGAGTGCGGGATGAATGGGGTTACGGTTGTGAAGAAGGCCTGAGCAACGCAGATCTCATCCAAGAGAAGTACCGTGGGATCAGGCCAGCCGCAGGTTACCCGGCGTGCCCGGATCACACGGAGAAGGGCGCGCTTTGGCGTTTGCTCGATGTGCAGGCGAACACTGGAATGCTGATCACTGAGTCATTTGCGATGTGGCCCGGATCAAGCGTGAGTGGAATCTACTTCGCCCATCCAGAATCGCGATATTTCAGCCTCGGCAAGATCGACCGCGATCAGGTCGCCGACTATCACGAACGCAAGGGGATGAGCGTGGCAGAAGTCGAGCGATGGCTCGGGCAAAATTTGAACTACGACCCGGCGGAATAGCATCTGGACATGTGGCCGCTGGCGGACATCCCAACCTTGGGAATTCACGCCCGACCTTCCGAAGCACACGATTGGAAAATTCATGCGCCAGCCCCACCGACTCAGCGATGGCGGCACTCGTCGGAATCACGAGTATGTTGACCTGCTTAGGGACTTATTCCTGCAACCCCTGCGCAGATGTCCTAGCAGCTTTTATACTGGCCGCGACTTTGCTAGGCGAAAGTAGAATCCTCGGTCGGCCTTGCTTACAAAACTACCGTGATTCCGAGCGCCGAGAGACTCTACCTAGCAGCAGACTTGTGCGAGCGCTGAAACTATAGACGTCTGCAATCACTTTTGTAATCACTTAACGCGTGCCCAGAATCGGGCGAATGACTGCGATATCCGCATCTGGGCAAAGGGTCGTAATAACGGGCAAGAGAGCGAAGGCAGAGGCCAGCGCGACCACCAAGCGCGGAGTTTACTTAACATGCGAGATCTAAACGCTTACTCCCCATGTGGCGCACGAGCAGATCGCCACAGTTTGGCGCGCATCCTGTACGCAAGACCAAATGTTCGGTTTTCCTCTCCCCTGCAAACGGAGTAGCGTAGATTCCTACACTCTCCTGATGGGACCCGGGTACTGCGACACTAAGGAATCGGTTGTCAACAGCGTAATACCCTCGACAGTCGCCTGTGCCACTAAGACCCTGTCGAAAGGATCCTTATGAATCGGTGGCAAACTCTCGGTTTCAACGACGTGGTCGCTGATGATTGGCAACTCGCTGTACCCGTTGTCCAATAGGCCGCGGCGCAGCAGCCGCGTATCCACCTTAAAATCCCCCCGGCCCAACCCTCGCTTACTCGCCACTTCCCATAAACTAGCTGCACTGAAGAGCAGCTCGTTGTCAGGATTGTCGATCAAGGTTCGAGCTTGTTTTGAGAGCCGCCGGGGTTCACCGGCAGCCCAAAGTAGAAGGTGTGTATCCAGCAGCAGTTTCATGCACCACCGCCGAAAATTCGCTCGATCTCCTCCTTGCCCATTCGGTCAAAGTCGTCCGGCACAGAGATCTGCCCCGCCATGAAACCGAGCCGCCGTACTTGAGCACCGGTTGGAGCGCTAAGGGCGGTGACCTTAACGACTGGTTTGCCGGCCTTGGCAATAATGAACGACTCACCTTTGGAAGCCTCCTCTACGAGTTTCGAGAGTTGAGTTTTCGCCTTGTGAATGTTTACTGTTTTCATGGGATCGGTTCGAATTGGACTTAGTTTATTTAGTTTTGTCTACCACATGTCGCGTTTTTAGACAGTCAAGCCTTTGGTTTGCCGTCGGATTGAACCTTAGAGATTGGAGATCCATGGCGATTTACTTTCCGGGCCACTGACCGACACCAATCGGGGCGCTGGCTGCTGATCGCCAAGGTGGAGAATTTTGCGCAGGTGGGAAGGGGTCGCGGACAAAGCACAGTCAGCGTGAAGGCAGGTCTCAACTCACAAAACGGTTGCGTCACACACCGACGGGATAGTCCGTTAGACTCGTTAGACTGAGGTCGGACGTTATCCTCTGGCCTGGGTCATCGCGGCGGGCGCGGCCAGAAACTCGCGGTACCAGGTAAGGGTGCGATCAAGGCCGGACTCGAGTGTGAATTGCGGTCGCCAATTGAGAACCGTGCGGGCACGCTCGGCGCTCAGAAACTGATGACGAATTTCGTTGCTTGCTTGGTTGAGCACTTCGGGACGAAGAGAGGACCCCATCTTCCGCAAGATCAGTTCAACCATATCGAACACGCTGAGCTGGATTTCATAGGAGAAGTTAAAAGCTTGGCCGTAAAGTGCGGTATCCCAAGCGAGGCGCTCGGCGAGCAACATGGAAGCGGCGGCGGCATCTTCGATATAGATATAGTCGCGGACAAAATTTCCGTCGGAGCGTATGATCGGTCGCTCTCCGCGAATGACGGAGCGAATCGTGCCCGGGACCACGCGATTCCAGTTCAAATCGCCGCCGCCGTAGAAATTTCCGCAACGCGTGACCGCGACCGGCAGCTTGTAGCTGGCGGCGTAGGTCTGCGTGATCATGTCTCCGCAGGCTTTGCTGACATCGTAGGGATGACGGCCTAGCAGAGGCATCGTCTCGGTGTAGGGGAGATGCTCCTGATCACCGTAAGCCTTATCGGAGGACGCCACAACAATCGACGAGACCTTGGGAGAGCGGCGGCAGGCCTCGAGCAGATTCCAGGTACCCTCAATATTGGTGGAGAAGGTCGAAGCTGGGTCGCGATTGGCGATGCCAACGATGGCCTGCGCCGC
>CABDXO010000742.1_pt1 | contig 10699 bp, 9 predicted proteins | sample 3421281 | NCBI WGS metagenome assembly CABDXO01 (sample SAMEA5534326, study PRJEB31848) | metagenome | biome: tundra; feature: field; material: soil | place: USA | collected 2013-05 | depth 0.15 m
ATACGCTGGAAGGCTCTGCCGGGGAGCATGAGCCGCAGGCCATCGCGAAGCTTGTGGCAAGGATGGTACCGGGGAAGAAGAATTGATTGAAGACCGTAATTACCTTAGACCGCCATTAAGAGAGGGTTGCGAACGCACAAGAGAGTCTCAGGCTCCAATTTGCTGAGCACAAATGCAAGCATGAGGACGCCAGCTAACATCAATGCCTTGGCGCAGGGTAGTCATCCGTAAGTGTCAGAGGAAGCACATGGTTGACATGTTGAGTCCGCAGCCGGCCTGACTTCGCAATTTCACCAGCAAATTCTCAGGCACCGCAACCCCTAATTTCACCAATTATCCCCAGTAGCCGTTTGTAAAACCAGTTTTCGTTCTAGGTGGATCTTGAAAAACTCACTTTTCGTCCCAAACAGCCAAAATTTGGGGAATGGAAAATGTCAGATTAGGGAGTGAGAGCGACCCTACCTGAAAAGAGCGAGATCGATTGCGTCGGCCATGGCCTGATAGCCAACATCGTTAGGATGGAGATGGTCTGGCGATGCGAAGCGCGGCAACAGTTTGCTGGGATGATCCGGATCGCGTAAAACCGCGTCGAAATCGATCACGCCATCAAACGAGCCGCTGGTCCTGATCCATTTGTTAGCTACCTGCCGAAATGCTTCCTTGGATTCCGAGTAGTAGCCAGGAATTACAAAGTAGACGTCTGGGGTTCGCGTCTTCAGATGTGCTGCATCTTTCAATCACTTGCAGCCTCTCCGGGGGCGAATCCGGGGCCATTTGGGTCCAATAGAGCTCCACGATGGCTAACGCCAGTCCATGAGCGGCTTTTCAGAGTGCTACCTCGACAGGGTAGCCGTCCGTTAGATTTCGCCGCTCTCTGAGCGTCGCGGACATCGAGAGCTTCAATTTTTGTTTTTTCCCGCCGCCTGTTGAAACGCCCGGGGCGCCTCGACGGGAAGGGTAAAGCTAAATCGGCTGCCCTTCCCCACTTCGCTTTCCACACTGAATTCTCCGCCATGCTGCTCTATCAGTCGCTTGGCTATCGCTAAGCCGAGGCCCGTGCCTTCTTTCTTCGCGCTTTCTTCGCCAACTTGACGAAACTCATCAAAGATGACTGCTTGATCCTCTGGCCGGATGCCTACACCGGTATCGGTGACCGAGAGCTTGGCATAGCTTCCGTTGCGGCTGGCTTGCACTTGAACGACTCCGCCTTCGGGGGTGAATTTGATTGCGTTGCTCAGCAGGTTGTACAAGACTTGTTTAACGCGCAGGGGATCGGCAGAAACCCAGAGATTGGGTTCAATTACGCTCTTCAGCTCAATCTTCTTTGCTGTCGCCAAGGGCGTCAAACTGGACAGCACCTCCGGCACTGCCGCTTCGACGAGAAACTCCTGACGATTTAGTGCCAACTGGCCCGACTCGAGCTTCGACAAATCCAGAATATCGTTTATGAGTTGCAGCAGAAACCGGCCTCCGTTTTCGACGTGGTGTACGAAGCGTTTTTGTTTGTCGTTGAGTTGACCTGCCGTCTCTTGGGCCAGAAGATCCGAAAACCCAATGATGGCATTCAATGGAGTACGGAGATCGTGACTCATGCTGTTAAAAAACCGGCTCTTGACCTCGGTTGCCCGTTCCAGTTCGTGCCCTCGTCGCTCCAGTTCTTTGTTGACTATGGCAAGCTCATCCACTTTTCCTTGCAGTTGCCCGGCCAACTGCACGAGCTCCCGCTGCTTGAGTTCGAGCTCCGCATTGATGTGCACGGCATCCATGAATGTCGAGAAGAGCAGATCCAGAATCTGCTGGCGCTCGGCAGTAATGTAATATCTCTTCCCGCTTAGATAAAGCTCTGCCCCCCATTGCATGGTATTGCCCGTCCGCATCTCCCGGTTAGTCAAGACGTACTCAATGCGCGCAAGAAGATAAGACGTTTCGTAGGGTTTGCGAATGAAACTGTCGGCCCCGCATTCCAGCGCCTTCAGCACTTCTTCGACGCCGGAGAGCGAAGTCAATAGGACAACGGGAATGTTCTGCAGCGTTTTGTCGGCCTTGATTTCCTTGCACAGCGTGTGGCCGTCCATCTCCGGCATCACGATGTCACTGATGATTACGCTTGGCGGATGCTCTCGCGCCGCCTCAAGAGCCTGTTTGCCGTTGGTGACGGCCGTGACCACGTAATGCTGCTCTTCCAGCAAATACTTTAATTTCTCAGCTTGTGTCAGACTGTCCTCGGCAATGAGAACCTCTGGTCGGGGACGCGTTGTGTCGTTTAGGCGGCTCATTGTGAAATCCTCGTTTCCTCGTTCAACAGGCTTGTCAGCGCTGCCGCAATCTTGTCCGGCGAAAGCACATAGGTTGCGGCTTCGAGCTTGATGGCTTCACCCGGCATGCCATGCACGACGGAACTTTCTCGGTCTTGAGCAATTGTGATGGCACCCTTTTCTTTCATCAGCTTCAGTTCCTGGGACCCGTCTTTTCCCATGCCCGTTAGCAACACGCCAACGGCATTCCGTCCGTATACAGTTGCAATTGAGCGGAACAGTTGAGACACAGACGGGCGCAGGCCATTTTCAAGTTCATCCTGCGTCAGCAATATTGTTTCGCCGGGGCCTACCTTCATGTGCGCATCATCGGGAGCGACGTAGACCTGACCGGGGCAGATTCGTTCTCCGTCTCGGGCAACGCGGACCGGCACAACACAGCTTCCATTCAGCCACTCCACAAAGCCGGAAGTAAAACCCCGGGTCATGTGCTGAACAACCAGCACGGACACCGGGAAGTCCCTCGGAAGGTTGGATAAGATCGTCTGAAGTGCGATCGGTCCACCGGTAGAGGCCCCGATCGCGACGATTTTGATATCGTCCGCCTGCCGTTTCAACTCCAGTTGCTTCGAGATCGGATAGATGCGCACACCAGTTCTCTGCGGAGGGCGAACCCAACGTCTCACGACTTTGACTTCCGACATCAGTTTGACCGTCCGGAGCAAGTTCGCTGCTGCGGCCTGATGCTCTGAACTGCCTACTCCAGGCGGCGTTTCCACGACCGCAAGTGCTCCTGCCTCTATCATCTGGAAAGTGATGGCCGCCTCTTTGAGGTTCGGTCTGCTGCTCACGATGACAATAGGAGTGGGCTGTGTTTCCATGATTCTGCGAGTTGTCTCGAAACCGTCCATCTTAGGCAGGTGGATGTCCATTGTGATCACGTCCGGTTGTGTTCGCCGATTGGTCTCCAGGGCGTCCTCGCCCGAACTAGCGGTGCCGACGACGTTGATCCCGGGGGCAGAACTCAGAATATGAACGAGTAAGTCCCTTACAACAGCTGAATCTTCTACAATGAGGACTTTTATAGCGTTGTTCTGCGTCATTTTCATACCAATCTTCCGACCACCTCTAGCAAGTTCCCGTGATCAAAGCTGCTTTTTACGATGTACGCATTTGCTCCGACATCGATTCCACGCTCGCGGTCCTCTCTCGATTCAAGCGAGGTTACCAGTACCACCGGCAGGTGAGAGATTTTCTCGTCTGCCCGAACCTTCGCGGTAAGGTCAAAGCCGTTCATGCGGGGCATCTCCACATCCGAAACTATCAAATCGAACTGTTCCGTTTTCAGTGTCGCCAAAGCGTCCAGGCCGTCGACAGCGGTTTTGACCGTGTAGCCTGCGGACTCCACAATGGTTTTCAGCAGTGTCCGGGCGGTGATTGAATCTTCCACAATCAAAACCGACTTGCTCTCTGTGCGATTCTTTTCCGCCAGAGTTGGGCGATGCGGAGCAAAGGTGTGGGCTTTCACAGCGGAGTTCATCAAATCAGGGACGTCGAGAATGGGCACTACCTCGCCCGTTCCCAGCACAGTCGCTCCCATAACATTTCGTAGTCTTGCCAGGTGCGGGCCCAGTCTTTTCACCAACACTTCCTGTTCGCCGAGGACCTGGTCTACCGAGAATGCGATGCGTTTTCCGGCGGAATGAAGAATAAGGACATAAATTGTTTCGGTTGAGTTGCCGGCGCCATTCTTCGCAGGAAGACCCAAGACATCTTGCAGTCGCACGAGCGAAACAGCCCGTCCTTCAAATTCGATGGTCTCACGGTTTTCGGCTGTTTTTATTTCCTTCAGGCCCATTCTGAGGACCCGCTCGACATGGCTGGTGGGCAGGACAAACAAGAGTTCATGAGCCCGAACCAGGACTCCCTGAAAAGTCGCCAGAGTCATAGGCAGGAGGATTCGGAAGGTCGTTCCAGCCCCAAGACACGTTTCGATGGAAAGATGTCCGCCCAATTTTTCCACCTTTTCCCGCACGATGGCGAGTCCGAGGCCCCGCCCTGACAGGTCGGTGATGATTGGGCTGGTAGAAACCCCTGACTGAAAGATTAGCGAAAGAGTCTCCTCCTCACTTAGGTTCGAGGCTTTATCCTGCGAGAGAACACCCAACTTGAGGGCGGCTGCTCGAACCTTGCCGGCGTCAATGCCTGCTCCGTCATCACTTATGAGAATTTCGACCTTGTCGCTGGCTTTTGGTGTCATGGTTACGGTGATGGTCGCAGGCACTGGCTTCTTATGTTGTTCCCGCTCTTCGTCACTCTCAATACCATGATCGACGCAATTGCGCAGCAAATGAATCAGAGGGTCTTTCATCTGTTCCAGGATTCTTCGATCGATTTCGATGTCGCCGCCCTGGATCGTCAACTCGGCGTGTTTTCCGCTATCATGTGAGAGGTCTCTCACAATTTTTGGGAAGCTTTCGAAAAGCCAAGAACAAGGAAACACTAGGGTCTTCCGCATATCCTCGGCCAAATTGTCCACCATGCTGCCGAGAGCTCGGTGGTCTTGCTCGGCTGAACTGGCTACTTTTGCCACCTTATTTTCAATCGATCCAAGGTTGTTGTTGTCCCATACCAAAAAAGCGAGGACCCTGGCGATTCCGGCATTCAGTTCATCATGCCCACCCAAGTGTCCGTTGGTCCCGCTGTCTTTGCCATGCTTCTCCAGGTATTGCTCGATTTTCCGCACATCGTAGCGGATTTTGGCGCGCTCGTATTCCACGGTTGCAAGAGCGCTGCGAATGTCGCGAAGCTCGGTGGCACGTTGTATAGAGGCTAGCTTTGGAACCCGCAATTCTTCCGCCTGCAGCAACAGGGAGGTCAGCCTAGAAGCGGATATTCTGACGGTCTCGGCCGGGCTTGCTCCTGCGGCGGAAGACAGCGCTGGCATGCTCCCGCCCGGCGACCTGGTCTCTGCCGTGGTGGTTGACCTCAGCGCGTCGCGATGCTCCCCTTGGAGTGCGGTGGACCGGGATTTGGGACTGGCTGAGCCGTTGTTCGGTCTGTTCTTCAAATCCTGGATGAGTTCCGTAATTCTCGACACTTGCGCGGGCGTAGGTTCGCTTAGGTTAGAAACCAGCTCATGGAGAGCGTCAACAACGGGGTGGAGCTCGTCGAACAACGATGGTGAAAGGCTAACAGTCCCCCGCTTTAGATCGGAAAAAACGCTTTCCAGCGCCTGACAGGTGGTTTCGATCAGGGTCATGTTGACCGCGCGAGCGGCGCCTTTTAAGCTGTGAGCCTCCCGAAAAATTACCTCCGTGATCTCGGGCTGCTTTTCGGGCGAGGAGGTTTTCTCCAGCTCCACCAACCCAAGCGATATCGCCTGAATATGCTCACCGGCCTCGACCCTGAAAGTCGCGACCAGCTTTTTCATGAATTCGTCATTTTTCTTAGGTTCGTCGTTCACATTTTTCCCAAAGCGTCGTATTTGCTTCCCAAATGCGCTGTTACTTATGCACCCGAGACAGCGTGCCGAACTTTCGCGCCTGCGTCTCCTTCGTGGCCCACTTTGTACTGTTCGACTACCTGCTTCAGCTTCAGCCCCATCTCTTGCAAGTTTTGCGCTGCCACTTGAGCCTGTTTCGTTCCGGCAACATTTTGAGTGCTCGCTTCCTTGATACTCTCCATCGCCGAGGTTACCTGGTCCATGCCGAGCGCCTGCTGCTGGCTGGAGGCAACAATCTGAGTTGCTGCTTGTGCGGCTTCGGAAATACTCGTGGCCAGCTGTTGAACTGCTTCACCTGCTTGCGACGCTTGTTTCACACCGGTCTCAACCGCCTTGGTTCCTTGCTCGGTTGCCATGACTGCAGCGCTCGTGCCCTTCTGGACTTCGGTCAAGATTGTCCGTACCTGGGCGGTCGCCTGCTTGGACTGCTCAGCCAGACTCCGGACCTCCTGTGCAACGACGGCAAAACCCTTGCCTTGATCGCCTGCCCTTGCTGCTTCAATCGCAGCGTTCACCGCCAACAGATTCGATTGGTCAGCGAGGTCGTTAACGGTGGCGACAATTTCCCCGATCAACTGGCTTTGCTCGCTCAATCTCACAATGCTCTCGGCAATCGCCCCCATCTGTTCTCGGATTCGGTTCATCTCCTTAAGCGTTTCACCCACAGCCTTGTTTCCGATTTGCGAGACTTCTGCCGATTTCTGAGCGGTTTCGGATACGTACGTCGCCTTTTTCGTGGAGAGTAGAGCGGTTTGTTTTACCTCTTCTACCGTGGCAGTTGTTTGGCTCACCGCTGTAGCCGTCTCTGCCGCAGCTGCGGAAACCTGGGCAGCAGTTGCCAGGATTTCGCTGGCAGATGTGCTGAGCACCTCTGCACTTTGCCGGATCTCCCGCATGGCCTCTTGAAGATTTGAAACCATGGCGGCAAAGGCGTTTCCTAAAACATCTCTGTCGGATTGGGGTATCACTTTTACGGTCATGTCGCCCGCGGCAATCTGCTCGGCAACTCCTGCCATTCCTTGCAGGGATTCGATCATGCGCTTGAAGGTCCGCGTCAGATCACCAACTTCGTCCTGTCTACCGTCAGACGACAATTCCACCCTGAGGTCACCGGAAGCAATGTTCTGGGCTACGCTGGAAAGTCTTTGCAGAGGTTTCGAAATGTTTCTGGTGATAACAACCGCCACGACTGACAAACCGGTGAGAGCCAGGATAGTCCCAAAGATGATGACCAACTCTGTAGCGCGGGCACGGGCTTTCTCGTCCCCGGACCGCTTTTGCAGGAGCTGATTTTCTTCGCTCTCCATCTCGCTGATGACCTTGCGGATACTATCCATGGTTGCCTTTCCCTTGTCCGAAAGCACCACTCGTAATGCGGCGTCAAAGCCCTTCGTCTCGCGCAACGTAATTGTTTCTTTAAGCTCCGCGAATTTGCTTGCCACCAAAGGCTCCAGCACGTCCAAACGTCGCTGTTGGTTGGGGTTGTCAACAGTCAACCTCCGTAGTTCCTGAAGTGTCTGTTCCGTCGCCTGACCGGCGCCCTGATAAGGCTCCAGGTAACGCTGTTCTCCGGTCAGCACGAAGCCGCGCTGCCCTGTCTCCGCATCCTTCAGGCTCGAAAGTAAGCCACCGAGTTGGTTGAGGACAGAGTGGGTGTGGGTTACCCAGTCGGATGAGTCAATCAGCTTGGTTGTGCTGTTATACGAGACAACACCAATTGTGATAAGAATTGACAGCGCCAGACCAAAGCCTGAGGCTATTTTTGCTCCGATAGACATCTTCATAATCCCCTCCTACATATGCCGTACGGCTTGTGCGATTCAGTCGATGATCTCCATATCTCCATGAACTAACAACGTTTCGTCTAGTAGCACCTTTTCAGCATCAATAATTACTAGTCGTTCTTTAGTGACCCCTTTCAGATAATCCGCACGGATCCCTGACAAGGTGGGGAGGGAAGGTTGAATGCCCCGCAGCGGAACCTGCAGCACTCCAACGATCGTGTCAGCGAGCAGACCCATTTCCAGACCGTTGGCACGGACGATGATGAGCTTGTTGAGATCGGTCAGTCCTCGGTGGGGAAGGCCGAAGATTGTTTTGATATCGACTACCGGGACGATTCTGCCGCGCGCGTTCACCACGCCCAGGACGAAGGGTGGAGTGGACGGCAAAGGCGTCAGTTCCTTCAGCGGGCAAACCTCGCGGATATGTTGGGTCTCGATGCCATATCTTTCCTGTGCGAGGAGAAACTCTACGATTTCAATATATTCTTCACCTGCCCCGGTGTTTCTCGCCTCCCTTGCGAGGATCGTGGCCCTCTTCTTGAGGATGCTGTTCCTTTCGTCGTCAGAGGGAGTTACTGCCCTCTCGATGGCCGCGTTGACGGACTGCAGCCGGCGATATACAGCGCTCCAGTCTATCGAAGTCGCTTGGCCCTCAGTTGCCCCATCGTGGGACGGCGCCCGCCCTGTTTTCAAGCTCACCGGCTGATCTCCCTATTGGTCGTGGATTGTATGATTTCTGCAAGTCTACCGGCCGCAATTCCCTCAGACTCCGGCAGAACTTCTCCCTGCTGGTATGCACTCAATAAGGACAGAGCATTTTCAAAGTGCTTCTGTGATTCCTTGAGTTTGCCTTGACGCGAGGTGAGATTGCCCAAGGCAAAATGTGCGAGCACGAAACGGTGATCCAGATATAGAGCACGATTGAGCGATAAGGCGGCTTCTTTAATCGAGCCCTGCTCCTGAAGGATCACGGCATGGAGGTAGTGACAAGCAGCATCTAGCTTGTCTGCAGCAATCGATTTTTCACACCATTGCAGTGCTTCCCCGAGTTTTCCCTGGTTGGCGTACACTCGTGCCAAAAGCGCGGCCGCCTTAGGTTGCTCTTCACCCTCCTGCGACAAAAACAACAGAAGTTTGTCCGCCGCTTCCGTATAGCTGCCCTGCTGGTACAGCATTAGGGCCTCCTCGTATGGAGAGGATTGTGCGTCAGGCTTCCCGCTTTCCTGCGTGGCCGGCGGCGGCAGCTCTCCGCGCGGCAGCAGCGCGCTAGAGTCGAGGTCGGGCTGGGCGGGAATGGTAGGGAGCCATGACAACGACGGAGTCTCTTGGTTCGACGAGTAGGGTAGCCGGCCTGCTGCTCGAATCTCGTGCCTGCTCTTCTGATAGAGAGTGGCCTCGGGAAAGCTGACCGTCTGAAATTGCGAAAAGAGGAGTTGCGAAGTCTCGCTGGGACTAACGATTAGCCATCCGCCATCGATGAGACACCGATGGAAGTTGCCGATGACTTTTCTTGCCTGCTCGACGCTAAAGTACATTAGAACATTGCGGCATAAAATTAGGTCCATGGCGTTGGTATTGTTCGACAGCGACGGAAAGGCGTCCTCGGCAAGATTTAGGTAGGAGAGCGTGACCATCTTTTTGACATCGGGGGAGATTTCTAGAAGGCCGTTCTTGCGGTGGAAATCTTTCGCTTGGATCCACGTTGGGTTCGATCGAAAGGACCAGTCGCGATAAATGCCCTCGGATGCCCTTTGCAGAAAGCGGCGATTAATATCGGTACCCAGAATCGTGATATTCCAGGACGTCAAGTCGGGAATCATCCGGCTGAGCAACATAGCAATTGAATATGGCTCCTCGCCGGTGCAGCAGCCCGCACTCCAGACTCCCAGCCGCCGTTCCGTCTTCTGGCGGGAACTGATGAGTTCAGGGAGGATGTGCTCTTGCAAGATCTCAAAAGTTCTCCCGTCACGGAAGAAATAGGTTTCGCCAATCGTGAGGTGGCTGGCCAGAATCTCGATGCGAGATTTTGTCCAAGGCGAAGAAATGAACGATCGAACAAAGGATTGCAAATCTCTGGAGCCAAGTTCTCGGGCCGCAGCCCCGATCCCGCGTTCTAGGTCGTCCCACCGTGCTGGGGGGAAATGCAAGCCCAGTTGTGCCGCTATGAGCTCGGCCGCCTGTGATATCAGCTCATCCGAAATGCTGCGTGTCATTGATCCCTGCCGTGTTGTTTCAATGCCGTTTCGAGTGTTGCTTCTTCGTCTAAAGAGAGGAAGCTGTCCAGGTCATGAATGAGAATCATTCCGTCCGCGAGTTTCGCCACGCCGCTGATGTATTCCAGTCCGGGAATCACCCTCTCTTTTGCAATCAAAGCATCATGTGGCAATTCCAAAACTCCGGTAACTTCATCTGCGAAAAAGGCAAGTGTCCGCTTGGGCGTGCGAGCAATGATGAAACGGTCTGCCAAATTCGCCTCCCGCTCCGTTAGTCGGAACCGCTGGCGGATATTTACGACGGGGATGATCTGTCCCTGCAGGTTGATCGCGCCGATGACAATTTCGGGAGCCTTCGGCAAGGGAGTAACTTGAACTGCGCGGACAATCTTCTCCACTGAGGCGAGATGTTGGAGGGCATATTGCCTATCATCAAGTAGAAAAACAACGAGTTGATACGAATCGTCCATTGGGTTCCCAAACCGCCGCCATCAGGCTTCAGCCACCTTTTCGCTCTCGATCTCGCGCTGCGTCGTTTCAAAGTTGTGCTGCATGCGATCGACTCCAACCGAGGCAGTGTCTATCGGGCTTGTTTCGATGAATCCATTTGCGTATGGGGGATAATGTCAAATACGAAACCTTGCGACATCGACCCAAACCAGTTGGGTCAAATCACGTTCTAGCTTTGTGCGCCCGCGGCTACCGCACCGGCGCCGGTTGTCCGGTTGAGTTTCGTCAACCATCCTTAGCGCTTCTTGACCGTCGCACGCTTCCACTACGGCATACCCACGGTTCTCCAACAGCTCGCGGAGCAATTCGTGGTTAATTGGATTGTCCTCAGCCACGAGAACCTTGGTCATGATTGCCCCACAGACTTCGCCAGCTTGCGGCCTTGGAAAACCCTTCCAACCTCGACAGTGAGCTGTTGTTGCCAGGAGCCAT
>CABDXO010000794.1_pt1 | contig 9992 bp, 8 predicted proteins | sample 3421281 | NCBI WGS metagenome assembly CABDXO01 (sample SAMEA5534326, study PRJEB31848) | metagenome | biome: tundra; feature: field; material: soil | place: USA | collected 2013-05 | depth 0.15 m
CGCGCGGTCCATAGGCAGGAGTTCGGATAATCACGATCTTGTGGTAATCCGCCCAGGCCTGCTGGTTTTTGTAGCCTTCGTTTTATGGGAGAACATCCGGAGTGCGCTCGGGCTCCGGCTCCCCAACGTGGAGCCGATTGGTTTTGTGGTGCTTCTGGGGACTCTCGGATATGTGGCCGCGCGCCAGACCCTGGAGCGGGACCTGCAGCTCAGCGAGATTCAAAAGGAACTGGAGGTCGCCAAGCGGATACAGTTGTCGATTCTGCCCGCCGCGTTCCCCGACTCGGCCAACTTCCGCGTCGCGGCCCGTTATGTGCCCATGACTTCCGTTGCCGGAGATTTCTACGATTTCATTGTGACCGATGGCCAGCAGGCCGGGCTACTCATCGCCGACGTCTCCGGCCACGGCGTCCCCGCCGCGCTAATCGCCTCGATGGTGAAAGTAGCGGCTACGTCGCAGCGCGCCAACGCCGCAGATCCCTCTCGTTTCTTGGCGGGAATGAACGCCGTTCTCTGCGGCAACACGCAGGACCAGTTCGTTACTGCAGCCTACGTTCACCTCGACTCGCAATCGCGGGAGCTTCGTTACTCGGCAGCGGGGCATCCGCCCATGCTCCTGCTGCGCGACGGGAAAGTGCTCGAAATCATCGAGAATGGTTTGATCCTCGCGGCCTTCGACTTTGCCACCTTCGCCAACGCGGTCCATCCGCTGGAACCGGGTGATCGCTTCCTGCTCTACACCGACGGCCTCGTCGATGCTGCCAACGCCAAGGGAGATTTCTTCGGGCAAGACGCCCTGTCCGCCGTGCTGCGGCAAACGGCCGAACTTGCGCCGTCCGCCGCCTCGGATCGGATCATCTCCGCAGTCCAGCAATGGTCCGCTTCGCAGTCCGACGATCTGACAGTTCTCATCTGCGACTACATCCCGAGCCGAGTGCATAGGAACGCAGAGCGGCTGCGGGCCTCGTCCGGACAGGAACATTAAAGGCTGAGTACTGAAGGGGATTGGCTTCGCGCCCGCCGACTGGCGGAAGTTCTACCGCGACCGCGGCTGGGAGCCCGTTGAATTTGAAGAGATGTCACAAACCGCCCGCATTCGCCTTAAATTGCAATTCCCGCCGAGCGGTAAATCTGCGTGATGAAGCGCATGTCGCGCAGACCTTCTTCGCCCGGCGATTGCGGCTCCAACCCATTTTGGATGCAGTGGGAGAAGTGGTCAGCTTCGGCCTGGAAGTGCGAGGGGTCGCGCGCCGGGTTGAGTTCGTCCAGTTGCGCGCCTGCATAATCGGCCCGCAGCCGCAGTCCTTCGTAGACGAAGGCCGAATCGACTTCGAGCCAGCCTTTCGATCCATGGACGCGATAGAAGCCTTCCATGTCGGCGCCGTAGGTAGTGTTACAACTAGCTACGACGCCGGAGGGGAACTTCATTGTCCAGGAGACATTCTCCTCCACTTCATTGAAGCGGCCGTCCTGATCGATGACGGAGGCATTGGCCGCGATGTGCTCCGGCTCTTCGCCGGTCAGGTAGCGGCATGCGTTGAGTGAGTAAATACCCACATCGAAGAGCGGCCCACCGCCGGCGAGTTTCTTGCTGAGCCGCCACAAGCAGCCAAGAACAGCAGCCCGATGAAAAGACTGGTGCGGCCTTGCCTCAGGAGCCGCTTGAACTCCAAGTCAGTAATTTTGGCACAATGAGCAAAGTGGTTGTGGATGGCCGTCCTGATCAGTTCTTTGGGATCTTCGGCCGGCCACTGGTCCAAGTAGATGCGCAATTTGACCGGAGCCTTAGGGGAGAACTCTTGCGCCCAACTTACGATGAATTCTTCCGCGTCGTCGTCGAGATCCTTTTCAATGAATGGAGAAGGATCCATCGAGTTGAAGAGTTGGTTTATGTCCCGCAGTTTCAGACTTATGGTGTGCGGATGCCCACGGTCCGTAGCGGCAGTGTACGGCAATGAAAAATGCATACGAAAATCTCTGTTGTTGAAAGAGCGGTTAGCCAGTTGCCCAGCTCTGGAATTTATCTTGATTCACCGCCGGTTCAACGGGCTTTTCTTCATTTAGCTATCGCTGAACACGCTTCCGCGAGGATGTCCTTTGGCCAGTGGCGGGGGAGCGGTTGGCTCGCTGAAATCAGCTGTCCATCGCCAGTTCCTGATCTCCGGCATATCTTCGAGATGTTGTCGGATGTAGTCGTGGTGTTCGTACAGCTTCCGGTTGAACATGTCGACTACATCCGAAACCTGTGAACGCAGCCGTGAAACATGCTTCAGTGCGTCGATGGCCAGGTGGAAACGGCTCATCTTGTTGAGCACTACCATGTCGAACGGCGTCGTGGTCGTGCCTTGATCCATGTAGCCGCGCACATGGAAGCGGGCTTCATTCGAGCGCCCATGAACCATCGTGTGAATGAGCCAGCGATTGTTGTGGAAGGCGAAGATGACATGTGCGTCTTTGGTGAAGAGCTCGTTGAAGGACATGTTGTCCATCCCATGCGGATGATCGTCCGGCATCATCAGAGCGGTCAAGTCCACCACATTGACAACTCGCACCTTGATGCCAGGAACATACTTCTGCAGAAGCCATGAGGCCGCGCAGATTTCGATGGTTGGTACGTCGCCTGCGCAAGCCAGTACGACGTCCGGTTCTTCACCCTCGTCGTTGCTCGCAAATTTCCAGGTCGATGCCCCTCGCGAGCAATGTTCAAGAGCCTCGTCCATGTTCAGCCATTGAAGCTGGGGTTGCTTGCCGCAGGTCACGATGTTGACGTAGTTGCGACTGCGCAGGCAATGGTCAAAGACGCTCAACAGACAGTTGCTGTCCGGCGGATAGTAGACTCGGATGGTTTCACTCCGGCGCGCCAGCGCATTGTCTACAAATCCAGTCGCCTGATGGCTGAAACCGTTGTGATCATTCCGCCATGCATGGCTTGTCAGTAGAACATTTAAGGATGCGACAGGTTTGCGCCAGTGAAAATCGCGGCATTGCTCCAGCCATTTGGCATGTTGCGTCAGCATCGAATCCACGACTTGCGCGAATGCTTCGTAGGAGGACCACATGCCATGGCGCCCGGTCAGCAAGTACCCTTCGAGCCATCCCTGGCAACAATGCTCGCTTAATACCTCCATTACGCGGCCATCGGGACTGAGTTCGTCATCGATCGAAACAGTTTCCGCGGTGAAGCAACGTTCGGTAGCCTCGAGGACAGAGTTTAAGCGATTGGAGTTCGTTTCATCGGGGCAGAACATGCGAAAGGTTGTTGGATTCAACTTGAAAATGTCTCTGAAAAAGTCTCCGAGCTTTCGCGGGGCTTCAGCAACCACTTGACCCGGTCCGGGAATCTCCAGCGCATAATCTGTAAAGTCTGGTAGATCGAGCTCGGTCAGCAGCCGTCCGCCGTTCACGTGAGGATTCCCTCCCATGCGGCGATTGCCTTTCGGCGCGAGTTCCGCTAATTCGTCAATGAACTTGCCACTTTGATCGAAGAGCTCCTGCGGCTTGTAGCTTTTCATCCAGGCTTCGAGGATCTTGAGATGTTCGGGGTTTTCGCGGACCGTGGCGAGGGGGACCTGGTGTGCGCGGAACGTGCCTTCAATTGGGATTCCATCCACTTCTTTCGGACAGGTCCATCCCTATGGGCGTGCGAAGAACAATCATGGGCCAGATCGGCTGCTTCTTGAACCCACAGCGGCGCGCCTCCTGCTGAATTGCTCGAATCTCGGCGTAGCAATCGTCCAGCGTTCGAGCGAGGAGTTGATGCACGGCCTCAGGATCGTCGCCTTCGACAAAATAGGGCCTGTAACCACGTCCGACATACAGAGCTTTCAATTCTTCGTCGCTCGTCCGTCCCTGAACAGTCGGCCCGGAGATTTTGTAGCCGTTGAGGTGGAGGATCGGGAGGACTGCGCCGTCTCGCACTGGATTGAGGAAGTTGACTGATTTCCAGCTTCCTTCCAGCGGACAAGTCTCGGATTCTCCGTCACCAATGACGCAGGCAACGATCAGATCTGGATTGTCGAAAGCGGCGCCAAAAGCATGAACCAGCGAATAGCCAAGTTCACCGCCCTCGTGCATGGAATTCGGGACGTGCGGTCCGCAGTGGCTGGGCACTCCGCCCGGCGTCGAGAATTTCCTGAAGAGAAGCCGCAAGCCGTTTTCATCCGGCGTGATCTCCGGATGGACTTCGGTATAAGTACCTTCAAGATAGGAACTTGCATTGAGCGAGGGACCGCCATGTCCGGGACCGGCAATATAAATGATATTTGCATCGTGCTCTTTGATGAGGCGATTCAGATGAATGTAAATAAGGTTTTGTCCCGGTGAAGTTCCCCAGTGCCCGAGCAGCCTTGGTTTGATCTGTTCCGCTTTGAGCGGCTCTCTCAATAAAGGATTTTCAAACAGGTAGATCTGGCCGATGCACAGATAATTTGCGGCGCGCCAGTAGCGATTCATCTTGTCGAGCATGTCCGGCGTGAGCGGACCCGTGGGTTTCGATACTTTTTTCTGGGGTTGATCGTTTGCTGCGACAGCGGTAGACAACGCCGCATCGAAAACAAACTTGGTCGGCTTGCCGGCTTGATCCAGGTTCTGGCCCCGTGACGTTCGGCTGTCCTGATCGACGCTAGTTGCTTGCTCTTTAGTAGGCATATTTGTTGTTCCTCTCGACTTCTCCTCCAGCGCGGCTGACAAGCCCGGCATCGGCTTTCAAGGCTTTAGGCGTTGCGCCCACGACCCGTCAGCGCTTCGAACCCTGAGATCACGTCGAACAGCTCTTCGTCGATGGATTCCTGTCGAACACGGCGGAACGTGCGGTTTAGGTCTTCCAAAATTTCTTCGATGTTCTTTTCCGCGCGTTGCATTGCCGCGAGACGGCTGGCGTTTTCGCTGGCCAGGGATTCGGCGCACGCTTGAAAAAGCAGAACGAAGAGGTATTCTCGAACGAAAGCCTGAAGCGCTGACGCGACTCCTTCGATGACCTCCGGCAGACTCTTTGTCGGCCAGGGCATGGCGGCAAGCTTGTTTTGCCAGGTGGGATCGAGCGGCAGCAGCCGCTTGCCGACAGGCTCGTAAACGGCTCCGAATTTCGGATGGTTGTGGAAGACATAGACCTCCCCAACATCGCCCTGATCGAGAGCCGCCTCGCCTTCGATGAGAATCTGACCGATAAGGGGCGTGATGGCATTGACTGAAGTCGGAACCGATAGCAGGCCGACCGGGGCCAGACCGGTGTCCGCCATGAGCGCGTGAGCGCGATCGCCGACCGCCCAGATTTTCGTTATTTTGCCGGGCAACGTTCTGAGCTCCTGCAAGGCGAATTCCACGACCACCTCATTAAACCTGCCGACAAGGCCCTGATCCGAACCGAAGACGACTGCGCCGATCGCTCCCTCATGCGGCGGGCGTTTGCCCTCGCCGAACGAAATCGGCACAGCTTGGCGGAGACACACAGCCGACGCGAGCTCCACCGTGCGATAGTAATCATCCAGCGATTGAACTGCCTTTTCGTATTGTCCAATGCTCGATGCCGCCAGCGCCTTCATCGAACGAACAACACCTTCGAGATCCCCCGCGCCGTCGATTTTTCGACGCAAACTCTCCAAAGTGCCACTCATGGCGACGCCTTGGCGACTGGTTTAGGTTCAGAAGTGGGGGATTCGACGGGTTTGGGTTTAGAAGTGGGTTGGAACGGAGCAAGCGCACGCGTAGCAACTTCCAGAATCGCATTTCGGTCGGCGTCACTCAATTTGTCAGCTGACGTTAGTCGCCCCGCTACGTCCGCCGGGATGTCCGACGTCGCTTTCTCTATCGCCTGCTCGGCATCGCTCACCTTTTCGATCGGCACCGGATCAAAAAGGTTCGCCGTCAAAGCCAGGAGCACGGTGATCTGCTCGATCATCGACACCGGCTGCGATTCCGGCTGTTTGAGGCAGGCTCGGATGCGCTGTCCGTGATCGATGATCTTGCGAGTGGATTCATCGAGACGAGTGCCGAACTTTGCGAACGTTTCCAATTCCTCGAACTGCGAGTAGGCGAGTTTGAGGTTGCCGGCGACGGCGCGATACGCGGCTCGTTGCGCCGCTCCACCCACCCGCGAAACGGACTTGCCGACGTCAACCGCGGGAAGGATTCCCAGTTCGAACAACGTGGGCGAGAGGTAGATTTGACCGTCCGTAATGGAGATGAGATTGGTTGGGATGTAGGCGGAGATGTCCTGCGCTTCGGTTTCGATGATGGGAAGCGCGGTGAGAGAACCGCCTCCGCGCTCCTTGCTGAGATGCGTCGAGCGTTCCAGCATCCGCGAATGAATATAGAAGATGTCGCCGGGGAACGCTTCGCGGCCGGGCGGACGACGGAGCAGCAGCGATAGCTCGCGATATGAGCGGGCGTGCTGCGTGAGATCGTCGTAAACGATGAGCACATCGTGTCCCTTTTCCATGAAGTATTCGGCGATGCTCGTCGCGGCGTAGGGCGTGATGTAGACAAGGCCTGGCGCATCGTTCCCTTCGGCGACAACTACCACGGTGTAATCCATCGCACCTTTTTCGCGGAGGTTGGCCACGACCTTGGCGACGGCTGAAGCGCGCTGGGCAATCGCACAATAGACGCAAATCACATTTTGCCCGCGCTGGTTCAAGATAGTGTCGATCGCGATGGCCGTTTTACCCGTCTGTCGATCACCGAGAATCAATTCGCGCTGACCACGTCCGATAGGAATTAGCGCATCGACAACCTTCAGTCCCGTCTGCAAAGGCACGACTACGGGCCCGCGATCCATAATGGGCGGCGCCGGGCGCTCGACCGGCAGGCGCTGGTCTCCCGCCACCGGTCCTTTGCCGTCGAGCGGTTTGCCCAACGCGTTGATCACCCGTCCCAGCAAACGGTCTCCCACCGCTATGTCCATGACCCGGCCGGTGCGTTCGACTTCGTTGCCCGCGTGCAGATCCTGATATTCGCCGAGCAGGATCACGCCGATTTCATCCTCATCCACGTTGAACGCAATGCCCAACAGATCGCCACGGAATCTCACCAATTCCTCATACCCTACGCCGGGAAGGCCTGAAAGCGTGGCGATTCCGGTGGAGACATTCGTGACGATGCCCACTTCGCGCGGCGTGAGTCGCGGCGTGAAGGCTTCGCGCACTTGCCTTATTCCAGCGAACGCGCTGTCGAAATCGTGCTGGAGGCTCTCAGGTTCCATGTTCATGCGCTCACATTTTCGGGCTTAGGTTCTTCGGGCTTGGTCTCAGCTTTCGCTTCCGGCTTTGGCTCCGTTTTTGCCTCTGCCTTCGGCTCGGCTTTCACTTCCGGCTTGGTCTCAGCTTTCGCTTCCGGCTTTGGCTCGGCTTTTGCTTCTGGCTTCGGTTCGGTCTTTGCTTCCGGCTTTGGCTCGATTTTCGCTTCAGGCTTCGCCTCCGTTTTTGCCTCTGCTTTCGGCTCGGCTTTCATTTCCAGCTTGGTCTCAGCTTTCGCTTCCGGCTTTAGCTCGGCTTTCACTTCTGGCTTCGGTTCGGCCTTTGCTTCCGGCTTTCGCTCGATTTTTACTTCAGGCTTCGGCTCCGTTTTGGCCTCTGCCTTCGGCTCGGCTTTCACTTCCGGCTTGGTCTCAGCTTTTGCTTCCGGCTTCGGTTCGGCTTTCGCTGCAGCCTCGTCCTTCTTCTTCAGGAGTTCATCGACGGCTTTTCCCAACGAGGCCAGATAATCCGCGATGCTCCACGCCACCCTTTGTCCATTCGCGGTGAGTTCAATGCCGCTGATTAGATCTGGCGAGGTTTCGAACCGGATACGGATTTCCGCCGAGAAGGTTTCGTTGAGCGCATTTTGGATCGCAGCCCTCTGAGCGGCACCCAGATCAAAGGTGCTCCGCACGACGGCCGGTTCAGACGACGACTTGAGGGCTGCACCCAGCAATGCCTTGGCCTTCCCGTCCATTTCGCGCAGGCGGCGTGTGAACACCTCCCCCACGCGTTCTTCGAGACTGACTGTGGCGAGGTCTGCGAGCGTCTTTCGCGCGATTCCAAAGACTTCATTCTTCGCTAAACGGGTTATCTCACTGCCCAGCCTCGCATGGTCATTTCGCAACGCGGTCGCTTGCGTGGCGCGCAAACTCTCCGCCGCTTTCCGCGCTTCGTCGAGGAGGCGCTCGCGCTCGACTTTCGCCTCGTCCGCCGCCTTGCCGAGTAGAGCGCTGCGCTGTTCATCAAACACTTTGTTCTTGTTTTGAAAGTCGTCGCGCTCCTTTTGTGCCTCGGTCTTCTTCGCATCGGCATCCGCAAGTTCAGCGGCGATGCGCTTTTCCCGTGCGTCGATGGCGTTGAGGATGGGCTTGTAGAGGAAATGCTTCAACAACCACACCAGGATGAGGAAGTTCAGTACCTGTGCCCCGACGGTGAACCAGTCGATGAGCATGGCTCATTTCCCTCCGGTTTGAGCGATGACGTGACTCCAAAACGGATTCGCGAAAATGAGAATCATCGAGACGACAAAACAGTAAATGGCCAATGACTCGATCATGGCCAGACCAACGAACAACGTCCGAGTGATCGTGGCCGAGGCGTCGGGTTGCTGTGCCAGCGAAGTCAGGGCGGTGGCAACTGCCCGGCCCTCGCCGAGCGCCGGACACATACAACCGATGCCGGTGGTAATGCCGGCGGTGGCGATTGATACGACTGCGACCACAGTAACGCTATCCATAAGGAGTCCTTCTTATCGCTAATGTTGCGCTTTCAAATTCTTCATGTCGGACTTGGTTTGAACAACAGCCGGCTTCGGTTTTGGTATGCGGGTGGCGGCTGCGATGTAAACCGTGGCCAGAATGCTGAAGATATAGGCTTGCACCATGCCGGTGAGCAGACCGAGCACGGTCATGAAAATCGGAAAGATAAAAGGCGTGATCGTGAGCAAAATGCCGATAATCATCACCCCGCTCATCATGTTGCCGAACAGACGAACGGCCAAGGCCAGTGTGCGTGACAGTTCACTTATGATGTTGAACGGCAGCATGATGAACGTCGGCTTCATGTACGTCTTGAGGTAGGCAACGAACCCCTGCTCCATGATGCCAAACAGAGGTACGGCAACAAACACACACAGCGCCAGCGCCGCCGTGGTCGAAAGTGAGCCTGTCGGCGGCTTATAACCCGGGATCACCGTACAGAGGCTGGCCGTCGCAACGAACAGAAAGAGCGTGCCCAGAAAGGAGAGATACTTGGCTGGCTCGCTCAGGCCCACTTCCTTGATCTGTTCCTTCATTGCAGTGACGACGATTTCAAGCGAGCCTTGCCAGCGTGAGATATCGCCTTCAGTCTTAAGCTTGCGTGTGATCAGCTTTGCGCCCACCGACATCACGATCATCGTGGCCCAGGTGGTGACGATCGTTCCGTTGAGTTTCACAAAGCCGTGCTGCCACAGGATCTGCTGGTCGGACGTGAGGTTTACCGGCATATTTCTCCGACAATCTGCGCTCCCTTTGTCTTTGCAATCGGCACGCGGGTACGCCAAGTCACCAGGATGCGCGCCAGGATAAATCCAACCAGGCAAGCCAGCACTCTGCGCCAATCGCCACGCGCGACAAAATAGAAGCCAGCCAGCGCAATACCGGTTCGCAGTAAAAGGCTGAAGAAGAACAACGCCGCCGGCTGTTTCGACGAGACGCCCATCCGAATCGTCCACCAAAGGCCGCCAAAGAAAATCGTTCCGAGCAAGACGCCCGCGAGCAGCGCCAGGATGAGAGTCAATGTTTCACTCATCTTTCTTATCCTCCGCGTCTTTTCCCTCTGGTTGATCGTGCATGGCCTTGTCCTGCTGCGCTATCCAATGCCACGCGTTGGCACAGCCGATGCACAATCCCGCGACCAGCAAGATAAGCGTCCAGGAACGAGCTCCCGGATGGCGCCGGTCCAACCAGAGGCCGAACATCGCGCCCAGAAGCGTCGGTACCGCCACGGACCAGCCGATAAGTCCAGACATGCCGAGACCAAACCAGACTCCCTGCT
>CABDXO010000019.1_pt1 | contig 9539 bp, 11 predicted proteins | sample 3421281 | NCBI WGS metagenome assembly CABDXO01 (sample SAMEA5534326, study PRJEB31848) | metagenome | biome: tundra; feature: field; material: soil | place: USA | collected 2013-05 | depth 0.15 m
TCTCCGAAGATGGACGTGGCGAAGTTCAAAGAATTGACCGGAGTCAGTCGCAAGTACGCGATCCCTCTGCTCGAATATTTGGACAGAGAGCGCGTGACCAAGCGCGTCGGGGATGCGCGGGAAATCCTTTAAGAATTGTGCAATTGTGCAATTGGTAATTGAAAACCCCTGGCGCAATCGCTCAATTACCAAATTACTCAACTTCTTCAATTTTTTCAGATCTTTTCCTCTGGAAACTCTACTTCCAGCCCCAGCGGGTCAGTGAAGCGGTTGGTGAGGTTGGCCAGTCCCGTAAGCAGATGAATGTCAACGATTTCAGGTTCGGAGAACTGCTTGCTCAGACCCGCGAAATCGCCGTCGGTGATGTCGTGCGGTGTGCGCGTCAGCTTTTCGACATAGATCAGTGCGGCGCGTTCTTTTTCGCTGTAGCGTGCGTAGCCTCCTGCCTTGAGCGCCGACCAGTCTTCCGCGTTCAGCCCCGCCCGCTTCGACGACGCGACGTGGTGCTGCGTGCAGTAATGGCAGCCGTTGATCAGCGAGACGCGAAGGTAGATGAGTTCGTAGAGCTTGCGATCCAGTGAACGCCCCACGCTGGCGTAGAAGCTTAGAAAACTCTTAAGCATCTCCGGCCGATGCGCGAGCGCTTTCTGCGCGTTGCCCGGCTTGCCACGCAGCACCTTGTCGTAAATCTCCTCCACTTCGGGAGAGGCTGCCTCCGGTGCAATCAGGCCAATCCGCGACATACGATCCTCCAGGGTGGAAGTCCCACTGATCAATCTTAGATGAAGTGCAGGCCGCAAGGGTTCCGGAACCCTCAAGCAAAGACGCGAACTGCCGATAGAGGTTCTATGAGGCGCTGTGCGGCAAACTTCGCGGCCTGCTCGTTGATGGTACTCGCCACGGCGCTGCTGCCCCTCGGGGCACAAGACGAGTTTTCTGACTCCGGAACCCGATCCAAAATTCTTGCCCTGGAGAACGCGTGGGCGCGAGCGGCAGAGATCAAAGACGTTACAGCGATGGACACGTTGCTCGACAACTCTTTCTTATATGTCGACTTTGACGGCCGGCTCATGACGAAGCCGGAAGTCCTGGTGGATGTGAAATCGGCCGGTGTGCAGCAGGTTCTGCCGGAATTGATGACGGCGAATCTGCACGGAAACACCGTGATCGTCACAGGGATCTTCAGGATGAAGGGAATGGAAGGCGGGAAACCGTACGTGCGGCGCGGACGCTTCATTGATGTATGGATGTACAAGAATGGCCGTTGGGTCGCCATCTCGAGCCAAGCCACCCTAATCGCGCGCTGAACGTCGGAACGAACGGCATGCCCCGTTCTGACTCAGCCACCATCAAGGAGTTCCCGCCTGCCGTGCTTCATATTCGTCCTGTAATTCTCCAAGATGTGGCGCGCCCCGCACCACGGTCACTGGCCGAGTATCAACGCCAACTCGCCCTTGTGACCATCGGAGAAGAAGATCTGGCGCAAGATAGCGTCGGTGAGAACCCGCGTTTCCGCGCACTCGTTGCCGAGTGGGACGGACAGCCTGCGGGATACGCCGTATTTTTTGGATACTATTCGACGTGGGCGGGGCGCGGATTGTTTCTGAAAGATTTATTCGTGCTGGAGGCGTTTCGCAAGCGCGGCATCGGAAGGCGCCGCTGGCCGACGTCGCGCGTAATGCCGTCGAGGAGCACTGCTCCGGAATACACTGGGAGGTGCTCGAGTGGAGTAAGAGGGCCATCGAGTTCTACAAGCAGTTGGGTGCGACCTTTCGCGATCAGTGGCGGGCGGGCGGTGCTTCTCACCGATGAGGCTCTGCGGCGCCTGGCGGAGCAGACACTTTGAAAACGAAGAAAACGAAAATCGGCAACGCGAACGACCCTGTCCGCCTGTTTGCAATTCAGGCCGACTGGGCCGCGTGGCTTGAAAACAAACATCGCCACTCGCAGGGTCTGTGGTTGCGGCTGGCGAAGAAAGGATCGGGCCTTCAATCGGTAACCTACGGCGAGGCGCTGGAGGTAGCCTTGTGTTATGGATGGATCGACGGGCAGAAGCGGGGTGATAGCGACCAAGCGTGGCTGCAACGGTTCCTTCCGCGTTCGGCAAACAGCATCTGGTCGAAGATTAACCGCGACAAGGCAGTCGCACTGATCGCGAGCGGCCGGATGAACGCTGCGGGCTTGGAAGCAGTCGAGGCCACCAAGAAAGCTGGAAGGTGGGATGCGACTTACGACTCACCCAAAGCCGCTAAGGTCCCGGAGGACTTTGAGGCGGCGATGGATACGAGTCCGCGAGCCAAGAAGTTCTTTCAATCTCTCGATGGCGCGAATCGGTACGCGGTGCTGTTTCGCATTCAGACGGTGAAGAAGGCAGAGACGCGAGCCCGAAAGATCCGCGACTTTATCGAGATGCTGGAGAGGAACGAGACGATTCACCAGCCGCGGAAAGCCCGCCGCCCGTCAGAGTAAGTAGATAATTCTGGCCTGCGGATATTGATCTGTTTTAACATATGCCCTTTTTCTTTATCGTTCCTCTATGGATACTCTGCCTGCTGGGGGGAGCGACTTTGTTCTGTTTCGCGAGGCTGCGGAATCTTTCGTTGTATGTACTGCTCGGGTCCACCGGATTTACCGTTTTTTCGTTTCTTTGCTCGACAATGGTTCTACTGATCGCGGGGGAATGGCCGCAGCTATTTTGGCATTCGGGTTTGCTGGCGGCAGCCGGATACATCGGTGCGCTGCTGGCGGGCGGAGCGTTCGGTGTCGTGGGCGGGCTGGCGCTTGCCTACAAGCTCAATTTCAGGAGAAATCTGGCTTCGCCGCACGCTGAGCGCTAATGATGAGAAATAACGTTCGTATCATCGGAGCTGGGTTGGCGGGGTCCGAAGCTGCCTGGCAGTGTGCGCGGCGAGGTCTGGAAGTGGAACTCTTCGAAATGCGTCCAGTGCGCTCGACGCCGGCCCACCAGACGGCGGATTTTGCCGAACTCGTTTGCTCGAACTCGCTCAAGTCCGACAGTGAGAACACGGCGCCGTGGCTGCTCAAGGAAGAGATGCGACGCGCGGGTTCGTTGCTGTTGGAGATTGCCCGGGAATGCGCGGTCCCGGCGGGACATGCTTTGGCCGTAGACCGCGTCACCTTTGCGACTCGGGTGACGGAGGCGATCTCACGGGACTCGCGCATTGCCGTGCGGCGCGAGGAGATCACGGCGGTTGACGAGTTGCTGAACGTGACCATCATCGCCACGGGTCCGCTGACTTCGGACGGACTGGCTTCCGAGATTGCACGCTTGAGCGAAGGGGCCGAGGAGTCAGGATCTCAGCGGGCGGGGGCGCCCGCTCCACAAAGTTCGCACTTGTATTTCTACGATTCGATCAGCCCGATTGTAGAGGCGGACTCGATCGATATGTCGCGCGTCTACATGGCGGCGCGCTATGACAAAGGATCGGCGGATTACATCAACTGTCCGATGACGCCAGAGGAATACTCCCGTTTTTACGATGCGCTCCGGGCAGCGCAGTCGGTTGAAGAGCGTGATTGGGAAAAGCTGAATTACTTCGAAAGTTGCCTGCCAATTGAGGAGATTGCGCGCCGTGGCCGCGACACGCTTCGCTTCGGCCCGATGAAGCCGGTGGGGTTACTCGATCCGCGTACCGGCAAGATGCCGTACGCGGTGGTGCAGTTGCGGCAGGAGAACCTGAGGGCGGATTCCTACAACCTGGTCGGCTTTCAGAATCATTTGAAGTTTGGCGAACAGGCGCGCGTGCTGCGGCTGATTCCGGGTCTGGAGAATGCTCGATTTTTGCGCTACGGACAGATTCACCGCAATACCTACATCAACGCGCCGACCTTGTTGCGCGAGACCTTGCAGATGAAGGCGCACCCGCGAGTGTTCTTCGCGGGACAGATTTGCGGGGTGGAGGGCTACGTGGAATCGATCGCGACCGGGCTGTTGGCCGGAATGCACGCTGCAGCGCTCATCTCCGGGACTGAGATTTCTTCCGCTCCGAGGGCTTCCGCGTTCGGATCGTTAACCCACTACGTCACGCACGCGGACGCCAAGAACTTTCAGCCGGCAAATATCACGTTTGACCTCCTTCCTCCGCCGGAGAAAAAGATTCGCGATCGTAAGGATCGCCATCGGGTGCAGTGCGAGCTGGCTCTCCAAGAGTTCGATGGGTGGATGGAGAAGGTCGGCGCGACGGCTGAGAAGGCGTAAAGCGTAGAAGCCGAAACGCCCGCTGAGGACGCAGAGTGATGCTTGCGTCACCGGAGATTCAGATTCGTCGAGCGGATCCGCAGAACGCGCGCGCCATTGCCAAGGTGCTCTACGAATCCTTCGCGGAGTATATTTGGTACTCCCCTATTACGATTGCGAAGGATGTCCTCCGGAAGCAGTGATCGAGGTTCACTCGGAAGTGAACGTTTCGAAAGCGGCTGCGAACGAACGGGATTGTCTTCCTGACCCGCTTTTTTCTGCAACAAAATTCCTACCGGATGCGTATCTAACACCAGGCCAACCGGGGATGACCTTCTCTTCCCGGCTGCGTCCAACAAGTGTCATGGCGGTGCGCGATCTCATTTACGACGTCCTGCGAACTCTCTGGTCGCACAAGCTTCGCGCCTTCCTTACCATGTTCGGGATTGCCTGGGGCATCGTCTCGATTGTGCTCATGGTGGCAGCCGGCGAAGGCTTGCGCAAAGGCCAGGAAGATCAGGCGCGAAACCTAGGCAAAGACGTGATGATCGTCTTCCATGGCCGTACCAGCCTGCAGGCTGGCGGTAGCCACGCCGGACGCGTCGTGCACTGGGAAGATCCGGATGTCGCGGTGGTGCAGGCCGAATCGCCCGATTGCGAGTACGCGATTCCGGAGCTCGAGCAGGACACCGTGCGCACGCATTCCAATTTCAACAATGCCGCCTTCACGGTGACGGGATCGTATCCGCAGTTCGGCTACATTCGCAGCCTCGACGTTGGCGCGGGACGTTTCTATGACTGGGATGACATGCGCGAGGCACGGCGTGTGGCATTTCTCGGCTCCGACGCAGCCAAGCAGTTGTTCCCGGGTCGCAATCCCGTGGGCGATACGATCTATTTAAATGACTCCCCCTACACCGTTATCGGCGTCATGGCGAAAAAAAAGCAGGACTCCAGCTATGACGGCTGGGACGTGAACAAAGTCTTCGTACCCTTCGCAGCGATGCGGCGTGAGTTTCCCGACAAGCCCCCCGGGACGAACTCGACATTCGATCAGTTGCTGGTGACGCCGAAATCAGTCGAGCAACATACGGCCTGCAAGCGCGAAGTACGCGTGGCGCTGGCGCGCATGCATCGCTACGATCCGAACGACAAGGAAGCGTGTCCCATCTGGGATACGGTGCAGGAAGCGCAGGCCTTCAAGACGATGACCGATGGCATGAAATTCTTCCTGGGAGCCGTCGGGATCGTGACGCTGATCCTGGGCGGGATCGGCGTCATGAATGTGATGCTCGTCGCGGTGCGGGAGCGGACCCGCGAGATTGGAGTGCGCAAGGCCATTGGCGCTCCGGCGGGTACGATTCTGCGGCAATTTTTTATTGAGGCGCTGATCATCGCTCTGTTGAGCGGAGGGATCGGCCTGGGCGTGGCGTTTGGATTCTGTGCACTGGTCAACCTGTTGCCGATGCCGGACTTTTTTGCCGGACTGATCCCGAGTTGGAGCTCCGGGTTGATTGCCGCCGCGCTGTTGGGAGCGATCGCGGTAGGAGCAGCGCTCTACCCTGCGCGCCGAGCCGCGTCGATTGATCCGATTGAGGCACTGCGCTATGAGGCCGGCGGGTAGAGTCGTGCGGGATCTGGCCTGCAAGAGTTCAAATGCTGATTGAAATCATTCTCGAAGCCTGGATCGCACTGAAGCGAAACGTGACTCGCAGCTTTCTCACCATGCTGGGGATCGTCTGGGGCATCGCCACCGTGACTCTGTTGATCGCGTACGGCAGCAGTTTCCGCAGCGTTCTAGTGCATGGCTTTGACGCTTTTGGTAAGAGCGTGGTCATCTGCTGGCCGCAGCAGACCAGCGAGCAACCGGGCGGACAACGCGCCGGAAAGAAGGTAGTCCTCGAGCAGGCGGATCTCGACATGGTGAAGGCGTCGGCTCCGCTGGTAAAGCATGTATGCCTCGAGACGGTTCGGCGCCCGGGAATTGCCTACGGCGACCGCATGGTGGGGACAGCGCCGGTGCGCGGAGTCTGTCCTGAATATGGCGAAATGCGCAATGAAGTCCCCGCAGAAGGCCGCTGGATTAACGCCGAGGACGAACTGGAACGGCGGCGCGTGATCTTTCTGGGAGGCCGACTGAAGGAGGAGTTGTTCAGCGGACGCCCGGCGGTGGGCGAGACGGTGCAAGTCTCCGGCGTGCGCTTCACCGTGGTCGGCGTCATGGCGCGGAAGATTCAGCTCAGTAATTACTTCTCGAGCGACGATGAGTCGTCGTGGATTCCGTATTCCGCGGCTGGCGATTTGTGGAATACGCGGTACGCCGCCGTGATGGTGTTTGAGCCCATCGCTCCACAGTTCGAAAAGAAGGCGATGGCGCAGGTACTGGCCGCGGTGGCGACGCGACAGAATTTTTCACCCACCGATCCCAAGGCGTTTCAAATGTTTGGCCGGGATGAATTTCGTCCGGTCATCGATGCGCTGACCATTGGATTACAGGTCTTGCTGACCTTCATTGGAACCTTGACTCTCGGAATCGGCGGCGTGGGCGTGATGAATATCATGCTGGTGTCGGTGGACGAGCGGATTCGCGAGATCGGCCTGCGGCGCGCACTAGGAGCGCGCAAGCGCCACATCAAACTGCAATTCCTGGCCGAGACTCTTCTGATCATGCTGATTGGCGGGGCCATTGGCGTGTTGTTGTCGTATCTCATTGCCTGGTCCGTCGGGACGCTGCCCATGATGGGGCCGTTGTTTGAAGACGATTCCGGCCAAGGCGACATTCATCTGCGCATCTCGATCATGACCGTGATCCTTTCCACCGCAGTCCTGCTCGTGGTGGGCGTGATCAGCGGCCTGGTCCCGGCGATGCGGGCATCGAAGCTCGATCCGGTCGAAGCCTTGCGTTACGAATAACCAAGTGCGTAGCGACAGCCGCGCTTCGACTCTGCGCAGGGCAGGCTCTCGGCTGTCCAGCCAAGCGAGGCTCGACAAAACCGCGGGACGTCATCATCCTCGTCACAAGAATTGATTTGCTCCGCTTCCTGGTTCGCAGTACCTTGCTGCTGAAGCATTTCGTCGAGGTGAATCTTGCCGATCTCTGCCGTAGATACGATCACGCTCGCCTTCCAGCACACCAAACGGCAACTCCTGCAACCGTTTCGCTTCTGGCAGTGGACTCGACTGGCGGTCGTCGGCTTGCTGGCTGGAGAGACGGGCTCTGGCGGAAGCTTCAACTTCCCGACGAGCTTTCCGCATCAGACAGGATCTTCGCGCCATTTCATGGGACAAGGGTTCCCGAAAATTGATCCCGCGATTCTGGGCGGACTCATCGCCACTCTCGTGGTAACAGGTTTCGTTTTCGTGATTGTGATGATGTACGTGAGCAGCGTGATGCGGTTCATCCTGTTCGACAGCGTGCTAGCGAAAGAATGTCACATCCGGCAGGGATGGAGCCGCAGGCAAGGCCCTGGCTGGAGGTATTTTTTGTGGCAGTTAGCACTTATGCTGGTCATGATCGGAGGAATGGCGGTGCTGCTGGGAATCTCCGCTGGTTTTGCCTTCGGGATGGGATGGTTTAGCCCGCCTCGCGAACATGTGCTGGCGCTGGTGCTGAGCGGGATCGTGGTGTTCTTCTTAATGTTCCTTTTCTTTGTGATCGCGGCTGTGGTTCACGTGCTGACCAAGGATTTTGTGGTGCCGCAAATGGCGCTGGAGGATATTGGCGCCATCGAGGGCTGGCGGCGGCTCTGGCCCATGATTCAGGCAGAACAAGGTGGCTATGCCGTGTACGTCGGCATGAAAATCGTGTTGGCCATTGGCGCGGGGATTGTCATCGGCCTCGCGTCGGTGATTCTTGGCCTGATCGTCGCAATTCCAACCGTGGGGCTCGGCATTATTGCCGTGTTGACGGGGAAAACCGCGGGCCTGACATGGAATGTCTTTACCATCACTTTGGCAGTGGTGGTGGGATGCATTCTGCTGGCGGCGTTTCTTTACTTGATCTCGCTGATCGCGGTTCCGGCCATTGTGTTCTTCCCCGCGTATGCGATTTATTTTTTCGCGGCACGGTATCGGCCGTTGAGCCTCGTGCTATATCCGCTTCCGCCGCAAGAACCGCCGTCAATAGCGCCCGTTCCTGAACCCGCCGGATAGGAGGATCCTGCGAGCCTGCGTTGTACCTACGGCCGATTCAAGGTTGTGCAGGTTTCAGCTTCGCACTCTTTCCGTTCGGCCACGAGAATCTCCGGCCCACGATGCATTTCACGATGAGGTGGTCCGTGGAATGCGTCGTCCCAACACCGACACCGAAGTTGAACTCCCACTGCGGACCGAAATCCACATCGATGGTGGGAAAGAATTGCTGCTGTTGATCTCTGAGCGCGTCAAAGCCGGCCAGCGAACCGTAGGACGCGTAGTATTCCAGCCCGCCTGCAACCTTCCTGGTGAAGTCGTAACTGATTTTCACGTTGGGCGAAAAGGTTACGCCCTGGTTCACGCCCGGTCCGTGAAACGAGCGGTCGAGCGCCGGATTAAAGGCGAGATACCAGGGCCCGATTTTTCTGTCGACGATAGGACGTATCTCCCACGTCCAAGTGTCGGGCGAGAATGCGGCGCGCTGGTAGCCGAATTCCGTTGACAGGCTCACGCCCACCGGCCAATGCCACCTCTCAGGAGCGCGCACCCGCGGTCGGATGTGGTCCCCCACCCACTGCCATCCGCCATCCGCCTGAATGCTCGAGAAAACATAGAAGCCCACCTCGGCCCAGTCGTTGATGCCCTGCGTGATTTCGAGCGTTTCGTGTTCGGCGTGGTCGGTGGGAAGCATGCCGTCTTGCACCGTCTTGCTGCCGTCCACGGTGAAATTGGAGTGGATCTCAACCATAGTCGAACGCGGTGCCACGGTTTCCGAGCCGTAGACCTGGATTTCGTAATTGTCCTGGGCACGTGAAAAAGGGGCGAGGATGACAACTGCGAAGAGAGCCAGGAGTGCGAGTCGCGACCACGAATGGATCATGTGCCTAAAGGTGTGATGCAAGCCCGTTCTCCGCCGATGCCGCGTTTTCAAACTGGTGGGGTGAGGACAAGACGTCTGCTTTCGAGGACTAGGATACCTACCAAAGTGGACTTTACTCTAGCCGCCGGCGATGGCCCCGATAATCAGGAAAGGCTCTTTTCCCGACGCAACTGCGTCGGGCAGCGGGGAGTCCGGAGACTCGTGGGATAGATCTTCCTCGCAGGCGAAAAAGCGCAAGAACGCTCGCCGCTGTCGGGTGTCATGGTCGCGGATAGTACCGCGAAGCATTGGATAACGGGCTTCGAGTGCGTCGAGGACCGAGCGCTG
>CABDXO010000067.1_pt1 | contig 9044 bp, 4 predicted proteins | sample 3421281 | NCBI WGS metagenome assembly CABDXO01 (sample SAMEA5534326, study PRJEB31848) | metagenome | biome: tundra; feature: field; material: soil | place: USA | collected 2013-05 | depth 0.15 m
ATCCCGGGCTTCGATTTCTGCGTGGTGGAGAACACTCTGGGCAAATACGGCACGCGAGTCGAAACGCTGACCAAAGTGCCGATCAACGTGCAAGAGTTGGTGGCTTCCTAGCTGTCGCGCCTTGGTTCGTCGTCCGATTCCGAAACGACAAAAACCGTTGCGATGGATCCGCGAGGTGTTCATTGCGTCGCTCCCGGTTTGGTCGCCAATTCGGAAGCTATCCAGAAACGGGCTTCTGGGAACTACGCGAGAGATAGATAATTTCCTCGAAGGGTTGCAAAGAAGAGGCACACTACCTGCACACTGTGCGTCCCACGAACGAGGTGTTTATCGGTATGTCGGTAAAGGGACGGAAGATCGGGCCGTCAGTCAGTTGAAAAACAGTGAGGAAGTGCGATTCCGGAGGCAAGCGAAAGTCAAGGCCCGCTTCGCAAAGCATTCGGTTTGTGATCGCAGAATGTTCGCCTCAACATCTCGCCGGAGTCGGACTGCTCATCGCGGCTTCAGAGAAAAGGGCGAATGGATGCCAGCCACTGCCGAGGCAGTCCATTCTCTGCAGTCCGATTTGTCGAGCAAGAATCGCGAAATACGGGCATTTTCCGCGTATTTCGGGTAAGGGTTGGCGGAATTTCTCTGCAGTTCAGACTTGCTGGCGGAGAGGGAGGGATTCGAACCCTCGGTACAGGTGTTAGCCCGTACAACGGTTTAGCAAACCGCCGCATTCGGCCACTCTGCCACCTCTCCGGTCTTTATAAATAACAACTTGCGGACTGGTTGCCAAAGAGTCGTTGCATGAACGTTGCGTAATCGCCTCCGATAATGCTGTCTGGAGGGCACAATGGGGCGATACCAACGAGGGCACGTCTTTGAGCAACACAGGGCATTTCACGTTCGATATTACACCACGGAAGTCATCGACGGCCAGCCTAAACGGGTGCAGCGGTCGGAGCAGGTTTGTCGAATCGTCTACACGACACTCATTGCATTGTCGTTGCATTGAGCGACCCAGACACCCCCGAACGCGCCCGAAAACCGGGAATCAGGGTACAGGTATGTCATTGAAAACGTTGGCAGCTGAGGGAGAGAGGAGGTGTTTTCCTTAGGGGAGCGGCAGGCTCTTCAATTCCGGCGCGAGCTCATACGCCCTCTCGAACTCGTGCTGTGCCTCCGCGTTCCTACCTTCCTGGCGAAACGCCAAGGCGAGATTGTAGTGCGCTTCGGCATAGCGTGGCTTAAGCCGAGCCGCCTCAGCAAACTCCGCCTCTGCCCTGTGGATATCCCGGGACTGCAGCAGTACAAGCCCGAGGTTATTGTGGCCCTCGGCAAATTTCGGGTCGTGTCGCAGGAGATCGCGAAAGATATTGGCTGCGGCGGCGGGATCGTTGTTTTGGCTCAGGGCCAACCCGAGTTGCACTCGCGCATCTACATTGTGAGGATCAAGGCTAACCGCCTCAGTCAACTCGCGAGTGGCTTCTTGCGTGCGCTGCAGTTGTGCCAGCGCAAGCCCGAGGTTGTAATGCGCTTCCGCCAGATCCGGATCGCACATGACCGCCCGCTGGAATTCCTCCAGCCCTCGCGTTTGATCTCCTGACTTCCAAAGAAGCAATCCAAAGCTCGCGTGCGCCTGCGCGTAGTCCGGCTTCAGCTCAATCGCCTTTTCATACGCTTCTCTCGCGCGGGCCGGTTCGTTCTTGCCCTCCCAGGTAAGACCCAGGTAGTAGTAGCTGGTTGGAAGTTCGGGCGCTTGCTCTGCGGACTTCTGAAATAGCGCCAGGGCGTCGTCGAGTTTCTGTTTCTTCAGCGCATCCACGCCCTGCAGGATCAGCAGCTTCGATTGCGCCAGGCGGACGCGAAACTCATGCAGCCCCGTCAGTTCATCCAATTCCTTCTTGGCATTGCCGGTATCCCCCTGGCTGCGCAAGGCGAGGGCGAGATTGTAGTGCGCTTGCTCGAAATCCGGTTTCAGTTCGATAGCGCGACGAAAAGCAGCGAGGGCCCCAGCGGTGTCGCCTTCCGCCCTCAACTCTCGGCCAAGGTCATACTGCGCCTCCGCATCATTCGGATTCAACGCCACAGCCGTTCGAAACTGTTCCAACGCCTCTCGATCGTCAGCTTGGCGACGCAAAGCCACACCTAACATGAGGTGAGCAGCCGCAAGCCCCGGATCGATCCGTATCGCGTAACGAAACTGCGCCACGGCTTCCTTCAAGTTGCCGAGTTGCCCCTCGACTACCCCAAGCTCCACGTGAGTGTCCGCCGAGGGTTTCAACCGGAGCGCCAGTTTTAGCTCGTGCTCGGCATCGGCAAGATTGTTCTGCTGCGCAAGAATTCGGGCCAACAGACGATGAGTAGCGGCATTGAGTGGATCGAGGGCTTCGGCGGTGCGCAGTTCCTTCATCGCCGCGGTCTGATTCTGCAAGTCGTACCAGACAGCCCCCAATCCGTAATGCGCGTCCGCCCATTTCGGCCGGAGTTCTAACGCCGCCTCGAACTCCTTCAGGGCCTCTCGGGTCTCCCCTTTGTATTTCAGCGCCAACGCCAGATCGTAGTGTGTGACCGCATCTTTCGGTTCAAGCGCCAGAGCGTTGCGGTAATTTGCGATGGCATCGTCCCATGACTTCGCACGCGACAGTTCGGTTGCGCGCTGGCGATAGCTTTCTGCTGTTTGTGCACTGATCCGCGGGGCGGAAAGGCTTCCCACCAGCAAGGCCGCCAACAGACAAGTTCGGATCACGTGATTCTTCCCGCGGGTCGGCACGTTGCGCCGCATACATACACTCTATCTCAAAGTAAGAAGGGGACAGCGAGCGAGCCCGCCGTCCCCATGCTCAAAACTTTGCCACTCACCAGACGAATTTCGCACTGACCTGACCAATGCGCGGAGGGCGGGCACTCGTAACGTTACCGAAGTTGCTGCTGCTGATGTCCCCACTCGGGTTGTTAAATTGCGTGTGGTTGAAGATGTTGAAGAATTCCCCGCGAATCTCGAAATGCATTGCTTCATTGAGTGGAATCATCTTCGATAGGCCCAAATCGGTATTGTTGAATCCCGGGCCGTGAAAGAATCGCCTGTTCGCCGTTCCGAAACCTCCGCAGTCAGTTCCGGTCAAAACCCCCGCCGTCCCCTGCCCATTTGGGTATGTTAGAGCGCACGCAGTTGCGGTAAATGCGCTCTGGCTGAAATATGTGAACGTACCGGGAGTAGCGCGGGGATTGTATTTGTGCACTGGACCCACGAGATTGGGCATATCGGTGGACGGGCTGCCGACCATCGAGGCATCTCCCACGCACAGCGGCTGCCCCGTGATCGGGTCTACCTGCGCACACAGCGGCCCGGATACTGGATTCGATTGCCCCATCTGAACCGGGAACCCTGTTGAAAATCGCGTAATGCCCTGCAATTGCCATCCTTTCGTAAGCCTTGGCAGGCCGTGGAAAATCCGATGGAACGGCATCTCCCAGACATAGCTGACCACAAAGTTCTGGTGCACGTCCGTCGACGAGAGGCCACGGCTAAGTTTGGCATTTGAGAAGTTGATCAGCTCGCCAAAAGCAGAGGAATCATCGATGGCTTTCGCGAGCGTATACGAAGCCAAAAAGGTTACATCAGCAGCTTTACCCTGGACCGTCACCTGTCCAGAGTGGTAGACGGAATTCGCCACCAGCTTGGTGAAGGTGTTGCCAAAACCAAAACAGAGGGAGCCGGCTGTCGGGCAGTAGTTGGGGTTTAAAAGAGTATCCCTGGTGCCGTAAACCGTGTTTGCGCCCAGCGTGAACGTGTCCTGTTCAACGTTCGGCCCACACCCGGCGGCACCGCTCGATGCATCGGTATACCCCTGCGCGGTGAGCTGCATACACAACGCGGCGTCACCCGGGTTAGCTTCGGTCTGCGCGATGAGCCGATGACCCTCGGTGCCCACGTAGGACAAAGTCAAGACGGTGGATTTGCTCAACTCACGCTGGATCGAGAAATTGAAGTGCTCGGCATATGGCAGCTTGTTATGAATGTCGTATCCCGGGAAATATGACAGCGGCTCATAAACCGAGAAGTCGAGCGTCTTGTTTGCCGGGCTGCCCGGAATCGGGACGGTGAATGGGAAGCGCTGTCCCTCGCCGTCGGTGCCTCCATCCAGCCGATTCCGGAATGGCTCAGAAAAGTCAACGGAACCCGGACTGGTCCAGTACAAGCCGAAGGGAGCGTCTCCCACTTCATAGAAGAGATTCAAATCCTCGACCGACGTATAGTACAAGCCATACGAAGCACGGATGCTGGATTTGCCCGGTCCGCCAAAAACTTTGCCCAGCATTCCATCGCTAAAGCTCGGAGAGTAAGCGAGGCCAAGACGCGGTCCGAAGTTGTTGTATCGGGTGGGCGCCAGCGTCTTGGGAATGCCCTGATCGCCGGGATATACAAGGCCTTGGGGGGAATTCGGAAAGACCGTTGACTGCTCTCCCTTAACCCAAGTCTGGATTTTTCCCTGTGTGTCGTACCAGGGCATGCTCACTTCCCAGCGAAGACCCAAATTAAGCGTCAGATTGGGAGTTACCTTCCATGCGTCTTGCACATAAGCGCCGCCATAGCGCGTGCGTGAATCCAGGAGCTGTACCGCTGCCTGGGTGTAGCCATTCCCGGCTCCCGTGGTCGCTCCAAGCAGGTAGTCAGCGAAATCTACTCCAGTAACTGTACCATCGAAAACGAAAGCCCCGTCCTGGCTGGCTAAATTGCGTTCGTTCACTTGCAGATAGCGGAATTCTCCACCGAACTTAAGCGTATGTTTACCTATGACTTTGGAGAATCCGTCCGACGCCGTATAGGTGTTATTAGGTTGGAACGTGATCAGAGAGGGGGTGCCGATGGCAAAGTTCTTGAAATAGATTTGGGGTACATACTCCGGAAATCCGGGAGTAGCATCAGGAATGATGCCCAGAGTACCGACACCGGTCACGAACCCGAGTGAAGCAAGCGACGCCTTCCCGCCGGTCGGGTTGTCCAGATGTGTTGAGGTGCGGAAGAAAGTGACGCGCGCCTCGTTCACAGCGTTAGTTCCGATGGTCGTATTGTTGCTGAAGACGAACTCTTGCGCGCGGGTTAGTGTCACCGCTGGGAAGCCTGGCACGCTTGCGCCGCCGCTGGGCAGGGCGCTGTTCACCGTCGAGTCGTCAAAGTGATAGTAGAAGGACCAATTGCCCGTCTTCTGACTATTAAAGTCGACTCGCTCTCCGATTTTGTTGTCAGTAATCTTGTTCTTTTGACGATTGTCCGAGAATGTGCCGTCGGCGTTAGTGGGACCCGGGATGTAGGGGAGAATTCCAACTGCCGCTGGCGACCAAGCAGCTTTGGGAATTACGCCGCCTGGAAAGACGCAGTCCGCCGTCGAGTTACAGCCTGTGAAACTGTATTGCTCACCGTTCGTGACTGTGTAACCCAATCTATTTGAAAGCGTCGTGGGCCAGTCGAAACAGGGAGCGGCAGACGGGGGACAACTGCCGGCAGGACCGGGACCGCCATCGACGGTGCCGGTCAAAATTGAAGGATCAAACTGGCCTCCAAGTTCGGCAACGCTCGGCACGGGAACCTCGCTGACTTCCGCGCCCTGCACTATTCTGGTTCCTTGATAATCCGTGAACCAGAACAGCTTGTCTTTCCAGAATGGACCTCCGGCTGTAAAACCGAACTGATGCTGTCGCAGTTCGGACTTAGGCTGGCCGGAGAAGAAGTAGTTCTGGGCATCCAGCGCGTCGTTCCGCAGGAACTCGAAAACATCGCCGTGGAAGCCATTCGTGCCAGACTTGGTGATGGCGTTCATCACCGCGCCACTGAATTTTCCATATTCCGCGTCGAAGCTATTGGTGATAAGACGAAATTCTTCGACGGAATCAAGATTCGGAACCAGGCCAGCCCCCAGATTTCGCCCTTCGCTGACGTCGCCGCCATTCACCAGAAAGGCGTTGGCCGTCTCACGCTGGCCATTTACTGAGATGTTGCCGGCGTTTTGGATATAGCCCGAGACCGGCCGGTCACCACCGATTGTCCCAGCCGTCGTCGGCGCCACACCGGCCTGCAGGCCCAACAAATCCAGATAGCTGCGGCCGTTGAGCGGCAAAGCCAGCATTTTCTTGGAATCGATCACATCGCCAAGTTGGGTGCTCTCGGTTTCTATCTGGGCTGCGTTGGCCTGGACGCTCATTTCTTCCTTGATGTTTCCGACCGTGAGCGTTACGTCAATGCGAAGCTGGTCGTTTACCTTGAGCACGATTTCGGTGGCGTTAAATTGTTGAAATCCAGGAGTCGTGACGTTCACCTTGTAGTTCCCGACAGGCAGCGCCAGAAAACGATAGGAGCCATCATCGGCGGTAACGGTGTGTTGGGAGAGGTTGGTCTGCGTATTCGTAACCGTGACCTGAGCTCCCTTGATCACAGCCTGTGATGGATCGCGCACTACCCCAAGGATGGACCCAGTGACATCCGCGAGCAGAACGCCCGGGGACAAGAACAACGCCAAGATGACGAAAATCGGAGCGAAGAACCTGTGACCATTTCTCATCACCCATCTCCAGGGGCGGCGGTCTACCTCGACATGCCTGCCCAATGACATTCCCCTTCTACAGATCTGGCGCTCGATCGACTGGTGACTGCGAAACTGGAAAAAAGTACGCACTAAAGTCCCCGTACCGTCAATTGTCCTGGGAGCGTCCCCTAAGCTTGAGGCGAAAGTGTCCCATAAATTACTCAGAAGCTTCCGGACAGTCAAGATGAAACGTATTTTCATCTGGTGATATTTCCTAAATGATGGCGGCGTTAAGAAAAAATTTCTAATTGTGGCGCGGACTTCAACGCTTCGGGCGATTCCGGACCGCAATGAGCGAGATTTGCTCCAGTCCTGGGAAGTGATCGTCCTTATCCGGTCTGCGCTCCGTTGGCGCGATCTGCTGAACCGTGGTTCGCGCCGGCAGCGAGGAACCAAAATACTGTGCATACACTGGGTCAAAGACTTGCAGATCCAACAGATCATCCAGATAAACATTCGTGGACACAACCTGATTGAAATTCATTCCCGCTTCTTCAAGGTTGTCGAGAAGATTACGCATGGTCTGGCGGAGCTGGTGTTGTGTGCTGGTCGCGTAAACGCCGCCGTGTGGTCCGGGTATGAAACCGTCCTTCGCGGAACAATATAGAGTGTCACCGGCAAAAACGCAGGGACTGGCGGTTGGACTGGGTGGCATATTTTTCGGACGCACCGCTTTACGCCGCGTAAGATCTCGTACAGCGACGCCCGTGTACTCGATGTGCGCGCCGCCCGGAAGACTCGATACTTCGATTGTTGCCCGCGCTGGAGTGTTTCCAAACTCAAAACGCCGGGCGTAATGCTCGTTCATGACGCGCGTCGGAATATCAGCCGTCAGATACGGATTTACGAAAACCATATTGTGGAGTTCGAGGCCTGCTGCCTTGACGACTGCCTCAACCCGGTCGAGCGCCAGATCTACCTGTGCTGCCGCATCCTCCGGAACTTTGCCGCTGACCGGATCCATGCCGGGCATGCTTGAGACAAAAAGCCTGTCATGCGTAAGCATCCCGGGGGGAGCAGGATCGTTCGATTTGTAATTCAGCGGATAGACTGGCTTCTTATCCGTCAAACTGCGGACCGCAACGGCGCCGATTTGAATGGGCGACTCGGTAACGCGCGCAACTGCCAGCACGGCACGGGCAGGTGGAGTCTTCCCAAAGTACTCAGCGAAGACTTTATTGAGCTCGTCATATTTGCTGATGTCTTCCAGGTACACTTGCGTGTAGACCAAGTGCTCGATGGTCAATCCTGCAGATTGGACGACCGCCTTTACGTTATCCAGCGCTTGTTGTGCTTGGTCCTTAAAAGTCGACGGCAAACTTCCATCCGGACGCCGAGGCCCTTGCCCGGAAATGTAGATGTAATCTCCGGCATTCACACCAGGCGAGTAGGCCGGGTTCGGATGAGCGGCCCCTTGCCCGGGAACCACAGCGCGCAACTGCTCTTGCGCTGTGAGACTCGACGAAAACAAAACGGCCACCGCTAACAGTCGAGAAGCAGGATTCGGATGAATTCTTCTCAAGACAACCTCGTGTCTTTAAGCTGCCGCCTTCTTCTGCGCAGCGCCCAGAATGGATCTCAGTCTCTGTCCAACAATGATTTCCTCTCCCGGCTTGATCGTCATTGAGACCAACTCGATGTGGTCGGGTCCTTTCGGTTCTTTGCGGTTCGGATTCCCCTCGCGAACTGCTGTCACCAAACTGGGATTGTCCGCTCCGAGAACTTCGATCACTGGATTACCCGCGCGCAGTTCCTGAACACAATCGGAGATGGTGTAGCGCCAGCCCTGCTGATCCCAAGAAATCTTCAGGGTCGGATAACGATTTCCATCATCGGGAGTGTAGGTCTCGGTCTTGACTCCGGGAACGGTCTCAACCAGTTTCCGAATGCGATCCACGCGGCCGTTCCACTCTGCGTACAGTTTCTTCTCGTCTATCTTCAGCCACGTCTCAAGCGCCGTCAGACACCCGATGACTTCCTCTTTCCCAACTTTCATCGGGCGGCACACGGCTCCTTCCCTTGGACTGCAATTGAGGAGGGCGGCTTCGATCAGGTCTTTGCGTCCCAAAAGTAATCCGCTGCACTGAGGACCGCAGAGTCCTTTTCCGCCCGAAAAGCAATAGAGATCAATTCCCATGCGCGCGTAGAGCTTGGCATTGTCGGCAGGCGGGATGCCCGCGGCGTCATCGAGCAACATCGGGATCTTGTGCTCTTTGGCGATGGACAGTTCGTTTTGAAGTTTGTCGCCGAGATCGGTGGTGTAGATCATCGCGGTGTTTTCGTTGATGGCGTTGGCGAGCTCTTCTGGCGAATACGTGAGAACCAGCTTCGCTCCGGTCAGCCGGATGGCGCTGTCAAAGGCGCTCCGGCCACCGACCATGATGACTTCATGCTTCAAGCCGGTGGTGTCGGGAAGTTGCCAGATGTGCTTGTCGTCGGTGCCGGCCATGCATCCAGCGGTTGCCGCAGCCATTG
>CABDXO010000070.1_pt1 | contig 9001 bp, 5 predicted proteins | sample 3421281 | NCBI WGS metagenome assembly CABDXO01 (sample SAMEA5534326, study PRJEB31848) | metagenome | biome: tundra; feature: field; material: soil | place: USA | collected 2013-05 | depth 0.15 m
CCGACGTCTAGAGTTACGTCGACCTGGGTTGTTCCGGACTGCTGCACCGGAACCCTCAGCACCACGCGAGCTCGGAATCCGGCAGCAGAGAACTCCAGGCGATAAATTCCCGTGGGGATATTGGAAAATGTGTAGCGGCCGCTGCTGTCGGTGTACTCGACAAATTGCGTGCCGTTTTCCGTTTCCGCCGTCACCGTAGTTTTTGCAACGACCGCGCCCGACGGATCGGTGACCACGCCGCTGATTCCGCCATGCCCTCCGGTCCGCGGAGGTTCTTTGGGAGTGGGAATAATCCTGATGTCTTTGCTGCTTTGTTCGGCAATAACGCGGCTGAACTCGGCCACTTGAACCCCACCGTTGGGATCGTTATCCGGGCCGTTGCTGACGACCTGGATGTACGCCAGTTGTTGCGTGACCGGCGTTACTTCGGTGGTCCGGCGCGGTGGCTCGCCATATACCGAAACACTCTGGGTGTTCACCCGGTCCCAATAGCGGCTCCTTGTGCTGAAGGTAAAGCGGTAGGGGCGGCCCCAAGGGTCCAGCAACCGCTCAGGAGGCAACTTCGCAGACCGCAGAACCGGTACGAGTTCGTCGGGACTCTGGGGGAACTTTGCCGTTTGGGCAAAATGCTCAGCCAGTGCGCTCTGCAGGTCGCTGGTCTCCTGTTGGAAGTAGTGAATCGAGGAGGTCCACTCGTAAACGTCATCCCACGAAGGTTTCTCTTTTGTGCCGAATTCGCCGTCGGGACCGGCGCTGTCAATGCGGATCTCAAAGAACGCGCCTGTGATTTCGAAACGATAAGCGTAGGGGTGTCCCCAGGGGTCGCGTAGCGCGTCCAGATCGATCCTCTTCTTTTTCATCTCCTCGCGAAGTGTGCCGTAGTCACGGATGTATTTTCCGGTGCTTTCATAAAACGCATGCGAAGCATTGTCGATTGCAACGCCTGTTTGATGAAAGTACGGCCAGCCAAAACTCAAGGCTAGAAAGTCGTCCTTAGTATTGGGGTTCTTGTCGATACCATTGCTGAAGAGAGAAAGTACATCGTATTGGCCCGATACAGAAAACGCCGTCCGGTAAGGAACGCCCCAGGGATCAAGCACGCGATTCAGATCGACTCCACACTCGTCGAGCTCAGATCGAAGCTCGCTCTCGTTCTTCGGATACGACATCCTTGTCTGATAAACCTCGTCGAGAGCTCCCTTTAACAGTTGCGTACTGTCCTTAAGCACTCCATCGAAGTGGGAAGCCGCCTCGCGGCCGTAATCCGAAGCACCCCCAGCGAGCGACAAATCGCCTCGCCAGGCGCGATATCCCGAACTCAGAAGCTCCTCGGCTACAAGATCAAGTCCTTCGGGAAACGGTTTACTTGAATCAAGATTTAGCAAGTCTCGATAGGTGATGCCGCCAAGGCTCAGATAGGAATAAGGCGTGTAATCGTAAACAGAGAACCCATACTCGCGGCCGAACTCTTCGTCGGTTCGCACGCGCTCAGCCACGGCTTCGTCAAACACCAGGATGCCCAGGGCGCTCTCGACTACTCGTCCTTCGGGCGTCAGGATGTGCAGGTCTGCATCCGCGGTTTCTCCGGGACGCAGCGTAGTGCGCGCCATGTGCAGTCCCACTTGCAACTCCTGGTGGGCGGGATATATGACGTTCGTCGTCCCCGATAGGGCGCGATTCTGGTCGCCGACACTCGCCATCGCATAGGCAACAATGGTTAGCGCGCCGCTGAACCGGGGATCGTAGGGCACGGTGAGTTCTGCCTGACCACGTTTCAGATGCACACCTTCCGACACGACCAACCCACTATCCGCAAAAATATCAACGATGATGTCCTTGACTTTAGTGTTTGAAAGTACCTTGATCAGGACGGGATCGGATGGCCGGTACAGAGCATGGTCCGTTTTTACCCCTAGATAATCGAGGTTGGAAAAGATCGCGACTTGTTCGTTGTAGTGGCTTTGATTGCCCGCGGCATCAGCACCTCGCAAGAGAATAAGCACGTTGCTTTGACGGCTCTGCTCGCCGAAATTGTTATAGTCGCGGTACTCGGACCAGGAACGTGACCAAGCACGCGAATACCATTCTTGATAGCCGCGATTGCCGATCGCGGTGAGCAAATCTCTCGGCAAGGGCTTAAGTTCAACGCGCCCTACTCCATAGTGATTGGTATGGAACTTACCCAGCGGCACGCGGTCGGCCACGCTGGGCTCTTCGTCGAATTGGCTGGCACTGTTGGACCGTGCGGCTTCAACCACACCGTCAACCGAAGCTGGAGTTCCATCCGCGTAGGAACTGGTTACATACAGCACAAAGGGAGCATCCGCAGTAATTGTTCCCGACGTCGAGAAGTACAGGTGAATCGGTTGCACGCTCAGCCGCAACTTGAAGCGTCGTTGTTCTGTGCGCTTTGTGGAAAGATCGGTAACGTAGGTGGCCAAGGTCACGTCTTCGAAACGTTGGTAAAAAGACTCCTTGAAGTCGTGGAAATCCTCGGTGAGGTCAACATTTGCGGTGAACTTGCCGTCAGAGTCCAGCTCGCCTTCCAGAGCGTGCGACTCGTCGGCCACCCACTCTTGCTTTTCGGAATCCCAGTGCCGGTTTTCCTGGCGAACGACTTTCACCTTGGCCCGCTGTACGGGCTTACCGAAAAGATAGTCCGCTCTAACTTCCAACTTTGCATTCTGACCGGGAAGGTAGTAGGCGCGGTCTGGAGTAACTTTCACCGTGTAAGTGGGCAGTTCATAGCGGCTGATGCGGACCTGCGACCGGGCTTCCTGGCCGGAGTATCGCTCACTCTGAACCTCAGCGGTGATGGAAACGTCACCTAGTTGCAACTTCTGCGGAATCTCCCAATCAGCCTTGGCCACACCGAACTTCGACGTGTTGAATGTGTCTTCAAATTGAGTTTGTCCCTGGTCGTCTGCCAGCGTGACTTTGACGGGGACGTTCGCGAGCGCACGGTTGTCGGGGCCAAACGCCAGGATGCGCACGCGAACGCTTTGGCCCGGCTGATACAGCGGCTTGTCGGTGGTGAGCGTCAACCGGAGAGCATCGGGGAACTTGATGTCGATCGATTCCTCTTCGCTGAAATCGCCGCGAGTTGCGGTGGCCACAACTTTTCCTTCGAAGTCAGAAGGAGCATTGGGGAGGTTGAATTCCACCACAGCGTAACCGGAGCGGTCGGTGAGCAGGGTCTTGCGCGCCGTTGGCTTGTCGCCATCATCGTCGCCGACCTGCAGCTTGAAATCGACCGGAACGCCCGCGATCGCTTCTCCCGTGGTTGGGTTGTCCACCCGCACGCGCAGCGGATACTTCGCTCCGAATCCAACAGTTCCTGCGCCCGTGATTCGGAGTTCAAACGAATCGACCATCAAAAGTCCCATCTGGAGCACTCCACGGATTGGCGCCGCATCCGAGCCATTGACGGATGGAATGAACGTGTACCGTAGTCGATACCAACCCAACTCCGAAGGCGTCGTAGTCGGAAGGCCTTTTGCGTCCCACTGTAGCTTTTCCACGGTGGTGCCTGGCTCTTCCTGAAACGTCCCCTTCATGGTCGAGTGAACCTGATCATCAGAATGAACGAGTTCCAGAAGGAACTTTCCTTCCAATCGCTGGCGCGAAAGATTCACTACAGGCAGCTCAAGCTCGGGCTTGGGAAGGAGGTAAAACCGGACATTGGGCTCGTCAATTTTTAGCAGGCTATCGGGTGGTTGCTGCGCGAGGACAAAAGGTACGAAGAACAATAGCAGAGCGGCCGAAGTACACCAGTGGCGCATTGCACCCATGTGGCCTCCCAAGAGATGCTAGCAGAGCAAAACGCACTTTGAGCACCCATCAGGATCACGTTCGTAACCTCAGTACGGGATGTCATCTGGGTCGAAAGATACCACCACTTGCCTGGCTGGCCGAGCACCGCGCGCACACCTTGCCAACCTGTGGGACAACGCAGTCAGCACGGAAGAGTTTCTGGAGACTCGTGACAGTGGCGAGTACCGCATGGTACGAGGAAAAGTGCGACGCAACCGGGAGCGGCTGACCGTGCTGGGTCTAAATGACAACCATAATCACGATCTGAAGAATCTGTTCAAAGGTGCTGCCCTATCGGCCAGCACTCGCCCTGGCCCTCTCTACGATTTCTATGTCGGGCTTCTGCAGAAAGGGATGCGGCCGACCATGGCGGCACGAAAGATTGCCACCATCACTTTAACGATGTGGAAGAAAGAAGTGGATTTCGACGCCCAACAATTGAATCGGCAAGCAGCTTGAGCTCTCTAAGGAACAGGCCTTTCCATCTCCGGCGACTCTCTCTGGTAGTGGTCGGTCAGGTTCTGGAGACGCTCGGTTCGAGGGTGAGTATCAGTCAATGAGTTAGGCCCCGTGTGCTTCGGCACCGAGTCTCCCATTTCACGCTATGTCCCCTCGTTTCACCAGAAATAGCGATAGGCCTCGAGCCTCCGATAGAACCATGGTGGACACTGAAGACGCTAGGACTCGCTTGCCAAGTTTCCAGAATCGATTGGCGTCGTCACCATCAGCCGATGAACCACACGGATGGCAAACAAGCCAGAGCAAAACCTCTCCAGCGAATCGGGGGGCACACTTACAGCAGTGGGCTAGATCTCGAGACCAAAATCTTCTGGCCCTCCGGTCGAGGCGGAGCTTTTTTCTTGACATCCCTTTTTATAGAACTCATTGACCCGGAATCGGCCCATTCTTAATGAGTGAAGCCTCCGGGGTAAGGATCAGAGCATTCCCGTCAGCGTCTTAAAGCCTCCCACCAGGGGCGAATTACTCCCGATGCCGAGTAAAAAAGCATCAACCCGGCAAAACCCGGAATCCTTATGGTTGAAAGGTTTTCTAACTCGGGAGGTCGATCATGGCCGCACTAATTGCTAACGAGAAGCGCACGTCGGTGCGTGGCCTTGGGGAGATTGCACTGCGCGTCAACAATCTGGATGCCATGCAGAAGTTCTACGAGGAGGTCGTCCGCTTGCCGCTAATGGCCCGAGACACAACCTGTGCGTTCTTCAAGATTGCGGAGGGCTACGGCGGTCACACCCAAGTGCTCGCCTTGTTCGACCGCTCTCAGAGCCCTGGTTATAATGGGACGGACGCTGCAACTTCCACCATCGATCACATCGCGTTCGAGATAGCCCTCGCTGATTTCGCAGGCGAACTGACGAGGCTGAAGGCTTTGGGGCTCCAAGTTGAAACCGCTGAGCATTCATGGATGCATTGGCGCTCTCTTTATGTGCCCGACCCCGAGGGCAATCAAGTAGAACTGGTCTGCTACGATGACAGCGTCTGAGGTCACACTATCACACATCAATAGCACGCACGTTGGCTAGAACCTTGCACTTCCGCGCGATGTGTCAATTGGCGTAACATCGCCGTTACACTCAATGACCAGCGGTCAAAACGTCTAATCTGATAGCATCAACAATCACTTAATCCACAGCGGGAACAGATTGATTCCATGACAATGTCGACTAGTGGTGGTTCAGGATTACCCCTTGACGATGCGATTTTGGCTACTCGGGACCGTTAAGCGGTTTACGCAAGATGGGCTTTTCCTGAACTTGAAACCTCCTCACGGTCTCTATTGAGGACTTCTCTCAGTCGGCGGCAAACTGGCTGCCGTAGCGGAATCGAGGGTTAACGGAGAAGCCAAGGTGAAGGCAATTCGGCTACCGGGCTTCATCTCTACTTTTGCCGCTTTCAATACAGCGATCCCTCCCAGCGCAACAGCACCGATTGGATTGACAGATACAGCCACTTCCGCGGCTCCGACAGCTCCCGGTTTTATTTCGGCCGTGGCTTTGGTGGAAAGCGCTCCTTTTTTCTTCTTCACCACGTCACTATCGGCATTGATTTTCTTTCCATCGATTACTAAACTGAGCAACTCCACTTCCACTTCTGCATTTCCATGAAGACGGCCACCTTTCTTGTCTTCCACCATCAGTAGATGAGCCTCCGCTCCACGCGGAATCACGACATGGCTCTCCACGAGAACCGAGGGATCGACGGTACCGATGAAGATGTCTCCTGCTTGATCGTGACTGGAATTTATCTTGTCTGCGATGCGAACGGAAATGACCGTACCTTCCCGAAGAGTGATGGTATCGGGCACATCCGATGAACTCGGCTGATCTTGGTTCGCTTGTGGATGAGCAGTGTTCTGTCCAGATGCCTGGTGAATTGGTAATAGGCACAACGGAGCAAGAGCTAGCGCTAAGAAGCTAGATGTCCATCTCTTCATACGCAATGCTCCTGAAATGTGAAACTGGCTTCATGCGCGACGCACGAGCCAAACAATCACCAGAACGACAATAATTGTTCCCACCACACCCATACCTAACATAGTGCCTCCTATCGAACATGTAGGGCATTGAAACTGCCCATGCAGAGATAGTAGGGCGAGATCCCGGCTCTCGTCTGAGCAAAACGAACCACTAAACAGTCGAGTTCTCACTTTCTATGGGAATGTTGACGGGCCCTTGGCGGAGAAACTTCGATGGGAACACTACAAACCGAGGGTGGAGACCCAACGTAGTTGGCGTTATATCGCCCTCTTATTGACCTCGGAGGGCCAATTCTCGATGAGTTCTATGGCTATTTTCGACGGCGACCCTCGCGCGAGCAGCACGCACAAGGAAGAGCCTTCGATCATTTTGAAGGTCGCGTCTAGCCCCGATTCATACCGACATTCAGTGTTCGCTCAAAAAACTCTCAACACCAATAATGTCGCGTCATCGCGAAAGTTCCCACCGCAAAACGCAGTGACTCGCTGCATGATCGCTCGCTGAGTATCAAGCGCAGTTGCATCCGGGATGTGAGCCGCTGTTTTGGCGGAGGGGCCTTTGCCCAGCAAGCGAACCCCTTCGTCACAGAATTGCTGACTCGGATTAGTGGATTCGCTCTAAAGTGTGGGTAATCGGATGTTAGGAGGCAGTCTTGTCTTCGGCCTTGCCCATCGATGGCAGAGCGCCGAGTTGCTGCATCATGCCGAGGGCATCGTATTCCTCCCACTCCTCAGCGATCTTTTCCCCGACAATGCGGTCGATCATCACTCCGCTGGTTGTCACCTGCTTGCCCGTGGGAGCGATTCCCATCAGCGTTTCGCGATGGATGCCGGTGAAACTCCAACGGGTCGCTACCTTGTCGCCCTCGGCTACCTGATCCTCAACCGTCCATCGGCCATCGGGAAAGGCGGCAAGCACTTGGGTCAAGAATTGTTTATAAGCCTCGCCCCTGAGTTCCCCTACTAGCGGTGAGCGGTATACACAGTCGGGAAAGAACTCATCAATGAGGGCCACGTTGTGCTTAGTGAAAAGTTCCTCGATTACTCGTCGAACTAACGCCTTGTTTGCATCGCACATGGAAGTGTTCTCCTTTCGTCTCTTGCTAAGAGCCTGGGGGCACGCCTTAAGGGGCGCTGCGTCTCAACTGGCGGAACTACCCTTCAGAGAGGCGAGCGGACGAGTTAATGCCACACGACTGGGTGCGTGATGTCAGTGACTTGGGTCACATCTGATGCGCGAGCAGAGGGCAAAGCCAGACAGTCAGCTGGCGTAATGTCGCCGTCACAATCCTGGCCTCGGTTGATGATGCGACGGTCCCCAGAGGGGAAGATGCTCAATTTTTGCAAACTCGGATCGTTGTTGAAAAATCGCAGTTACAGTCGACGACCAGCGGTCAGAACGTGGAATGGCCTTCCATCTGCCCTATTCGTAGCGCAAGGACTCAATCGGATCGAGACGGGACGCGCGTATGGCTGGAATCATGCCGCTGACCAATCCCACCACCGCCAGGATTGCGGTAGAAACCAATACGCTGACTGGTGAAATGATGAGTCGAATGTCGCCCGCCTCTCCGTGCTGGGCAAGCGCACTGTAAAAGGTGAGAGTACCCACGGAGAAGGAAATGATGTAGGCGAGCACAATCCCCAGAAGACCACCCAGAAAGGAATCGCCAGCCCTTCGGACAAGAACTGCACGAGAATGTCGAAGCGGCGAGCGCCCAACGCCTTCTCCACTCCGATCTCGCGCGTTCGCTGGGTTACGCTCACCAGCATGATGTTCATGAGTCCCACGCCGCCAATCCCAAGAGTCAGGGTCCCAATAAAGGCAAGCATCACCTGCAGCGCCATGGTAATGATGCGAAATTGCGAAAGCTGCTCCATCATGCTGAAAACGAACAGAGCCCGCTTATCTTCGACGCAGAAATTGTGTTGTGCCGCCAGCGTATTACGAACCGACTTCTCGACGCCTCCGTAGTTGTAGCCCAGAAAATCCAACCAGATCATGTCGATGTAGTACGTATTGCGGAAGTCGCTCATAGTGGAGAAGGGGATATAGACGACCCGGTTGATGCTGTTCTCGGTGCCTTCCTGGGGTCTGGGCTTAAGTACACCGATGACTTCGTAAGGAATGCCGTTGATACGAATCTTCTCGCCCAACGGGAAACGGCCGGAAAATAGCTTTTCCCTGGATTCCGAGCCCAGCACACAGACACGCGCGCGCATCTGCAAATCTTCGGCACTGTAGAAACGGCCGAGCCCGAGTTGCAGGTTCTGAATTTCCTGGAGATTGGGATTCCCGCCATGAACGGTCCAAGTATACGAACGCCCTTCGTAGCTGACGGGCGCATCGTACATCGATTCGGGAGTGATACGGGTCACTTCCGGCACATTCACCACAACGCGATCAATGTCATCCGTGGTCAACCGGATACTGGCACCGGCCTTGTTTCCTCCGGCCTGCATGGACGTGCGCCCGCCCGCGATGCCCATCGCCGCCATGCTGGCATAGCTCCTGAATATGTTGACAATGGCCGTGGAGAAACCCGTGCCGTAGGCCAGCAACAGCACGACTGTCGCGATGCCCCATGCCATACCCAGCATGGTGAGCGCAGTTCGCTGACGGTTGTACCGGAGTGATCGATACGCTTCCGAGAGCACATCTTTCGCCTGGATCATTGGTTACTCCTGACGAAG
>CABDXO010000076.1_pt1 | contig 8958 bp, 6 predicted proteins | sample 3421281 | NCBI WGS metagenome assembly CABDXO01 (sample SAMEA5534326, study PRJEB31848) | metagenome | biome: tundra; feature: field; material: soil | place: USA | collected 2013-05 | depth 0.15 m
ACACCGCGCTGCTGGGCTCAGCCAGCGCGGAAGGAATGCCGCTGGAACTGTTCAGCTCTGGCGAAGCCCAGTGGTTGGGAGTTCAGATCCAAGGTCAAGCCGAGCGCGCACGCGTCTTGCTGGTCAGCGTTCCCTACGCGCTCAAAGCGCATGAGGCGGAAACGCTTTCGGGAAGGAGCATTTCGGACTTCGTGCTCCTCAACAAGGCGTCGTCCTCATCTTCATCGAACGCAACCGAAGCGCCGGCCGGCTCGAACGGCACGAGCGCTTCGAGTTCGCCTCTGATCGACAACGACGGCCCGACAAACTTTATGGGATCCAACGCGACTCAAATTGTGAGGGTAACTCAGAATGGTTCTGGACTCGGATTATCAGCCACCGCCCATACGCTTGCGGCAGTGGCGGGCACGATTACCGGGAAGTCAAACACGGCCGTGTATGGTCTCGCCAGCAACACCAGTAAAGGCAGCAATGCAGCTGGGGTGACCGGCCAGTCCAATACGGAAACGGGGCCGGGCGTCGCGGGTTATGCCAATGGCAACGGGACGGGCGTGATAGGCGTGGCAAACGCTACTACCGGCTATGCCAACGGCGTCTACGGCCAGAGCGCCAGCACCAGCGGAAGCGGGGTGAGCGGTAACGCCACCGCGGCTTCCGGCTACACCAGTGGCGTGTACGGGCAGAGTGCGAGCGCCAACGGTACAGGCGTGTACGGGAGTAGCGCGAACTGGGTTGGAGTCGGTGGCCAGGGCGCCACGCTGGGCGTGTGGGGAGACAGTGCCACCATCAACGGCACGGGTGTGGCCGGCTATGCCGACGCCACAACGGGAAATACCAACGGTGTGTACGGCCAGAGTACCAGCACCGGCGGCACTGGCGTGGTTGGAGTCAACAACGCCACCTCCGGCACTACAACCGGTGTCGCTGGAACGATTGTCAGCACCAGTGGCGCCGGTGTGAGTGGCAACGCCACTGCGGCTTCCGGTTACACCAATGGGGTGTATGGGCAGAATTCGAGCACTAGCGGATACGGCGTGAACGGCGACGCAATCGCTACCTCCGGCTATAACGTCGGCGTCTACGGCCAGACACAAAGCAGCAGCGGTTACGGTGTGTTCGGTTTAGCGAACGCCCTCGGTTCTTCCGGCGCTGGCGGAATTGGCGTCATCGGAATCAATAACGGCACCAATGGCTCCGCGGGCTCATTCGGTGCTCTCGCGGGCCAGGGGCTGATTCTCCAGGGGTGGGGCAGCAATTTCACGCAAGTCTTCAGCGTCGATGCCAACGGCAATCTCGATATCAGCGGAAACCTGACGGTGGCCGGGGGCAAGTCGGCGAGAGTGAAGCTACAAGACGGGCGAGAAGTAGCGCTCTACGCGGTCGAAAGCCCGGAGAACTGGTTCGAAGATTTCGGCACCGCGCAGTTGCAGCGGGGCGGGGCGAAAGTCTCGCTTGAGCCCGGATTTCTCCAGACTGTTGACGCCACCGACTACCACGTCTTTATCACTCCCAACGGCGACTGCCGCGGTCTGTATATAGCCAGAAAAACTCGTGTCGGTTTTGAAGTGCGTGAGCTGGGAGGCGGTAATTCGAGCATCGCCTTCGATTATCGGATCGTGGCACATCGGCGTGGCTTCGAGAACGTCCGGCTTCAGGATGTTCATCTGCCGCAGGGTCCAAAAGAGATGCAGGGCAGGCTCGCCAGCATGCGATCGAGTGAGCACATAGTGGCTCCGCCGCCTCCGAGGGTCACGATTCCTGTCTTGCCGCACCCTGCTGCGCAGGGGCATTAGCAGCCTACGGCGTGGGAGGCGTTGGTGAGACACCAACCAGCTCCGCCAACGCCTGCCAGTGCCTCGGATGCGGGACGCGCTTGCCCGACCGGATATCCGAAGAATACGGCTCGCTGACCCCGAGTGCCGAACGCACTTTTGATTTCGCCACGCGTGCGAGCGCAGGCTGGACTTGTTTGGCGTATACATCACGAGTTAACCAGGCGGGCAGGTCCGCCGGTTTCCAATTCTGGATGGCCTGCTTGTGCATCCGCTGCGTGTCCGAACGCTTCGCAAGAAACTCCGGGCGTTGCGCTGCTTTACGCCCCACATCGAAGTTCTCGCGAGTCACCGTGACTGCGCAGTCCCCGCAAAAGCGCCTGTTCCTCAGCCGAAGTTTCCTCCCGCAGACGCGGCAGAGACGGTCTGGTCTTTGGACTTCGACTTTTGGAAAGGATGGACGGCGTTTGGCTTCGCGACGATGCTGCTGCGTCAACGGTGTCGAAAGCCGACGGCGGGCTGTCGATTGATTGGTCCTACCCCAAAGCGTTCGGGCCACATATTCAGCCCACGGCGCAACAAGCTTCCCCCAACTCGGTGCAGTCTCACTCAGCTTGGCGCACAAATGGGACATGAGCCTGCAGTTGCCGGTTGCAGTCTCGAAGTAGTCAGCTCGCCGCAAAGGTTCCTGCATGACCCAACTAAGCAACCATTCCTCCACTTGCGGGCGCACGGGCTCGAGCACGTCCAGAGCGAGAGAGTCCCGGTTGGGGGTGTCAGTGTGCAGACCCAACCCCAAGCCCGCGTCTAGTCCCACAGAGGTTAATGCGAGCCGCGTCTCCGATTCGAGCAAGGCGAAACAGTAGTTGAGAATGGCATGTACTGGCGTGATAGCGAGGCGAGGTCCGCCCGATAGCGGGGATTGCCTGTTTCCGACCGTACGCCAGTGCTCTGGGATTCGCCGCAAGTCTGCCTTTGGCCAGAGCACCTGGACATTTCGCCACGCAGCGAAGTACGCGACTGCGGCTTGCGCTTCGAGATTGCGGATCACTTCGGGGGTGTCCGCCGCAGGCAACCTCTCTCGAAGAGCTGCGATTGCCTGTGCTGTAGCCAAATCCTTCAGTCGCTCCCTTACCAAGCGTTCTTGACCTTGCAGCTTCGCATCAATCAGAGTACGGGAAATTTCGAGTCCGACGCCATTGCCTAACGCGAGCGCCTGAGCGCGACGCAGCCGAGCATCGCTGGGCGCGGTTGGTCCGGTAACGAACAGGACTTTGCCGTTGCGGTTCAGCATCACAAACGAAGCGCCCACGTCCGAGAGCCATTTCAAGGCGCTCAGGGTCGTGAATCCGTCCTCCGAAATGCAGACCAAGCGCTTTAGCCCGTGACCCACGCGGGGGAGCCTGATCTTGCGGCGCTCCATGCCCACGCCGTCGTCGATTTCGAGGTGTCCGCGCCGGACTCGAACCTTTATGCCAAAACCGAAGAGCGTGAGCACACCACTTCTGCTGACTAGAGATTTGCGGGTGGACGGGAATTGCGCTACGGTCTCGTTAGCTGCCATGGAGTCAACCCTCCTTGGTGGTCAGGGCTTGTCGGCTGCTGCTAACAGTCGGCGGGCCCGTTTTTTTTATAGCTTCTTCAGGTATGCCTCAACCGCACGCCGGAAAAGTTCGGCCATCGGCGCTCCTGTCTTCGCAGATAACTTCTTGAGCTTGACGATTAAGTCTTCGGGAAGCCATACCGTCGTGCGTTTCTTCATAATGTAATTTTATTACGTATGTCAATATATGTCAATCGCCATCGTCTTCCCGCAACCAGCCTTTCTTCTTGGCGCGGAATATGAAGGAACGCAGTGCATCTTCATCAGCTACATGAACACCCGCATAGGCGAGGGCCTCACGGAGTTCGCGGTACGTTAGTTTTACCTTTTCATGTTTTCGCAGCATTTTAATAAGCTGGAGGAGTTCAACATTAACCTTGCCTTTCATCTCGGGGGCCTTCCCCGATTTCAATATCTTGCCTAGCACTTCCAAGGTTGTGCCAACCGTCCACATCAGATCCTCAGTTTTCGTAGGGCCCGCATCGCCGTAATACTTGTTGCTGATGTCTTCATAGATGTTCCCCAATATCAGCGCAGCCAAACCGGCCACAGATCCAGCTGCGACTCGCATCTGCGGATCATCTAAGGCCAGCGTAACGACCTGCATTACGTCCACGACTCGTGCTGCTGGGCTTGGCATAGTTTTCGTTCCGGGTGTGGGCTGCAGTTCCGCCAGAACATCGGCCAGTTGTTCACTCTGTCGCAATCGATCCAAAAATTGGGGCAGAACCTCTACCGTGCCAAGAACACGAATTTGAGGATGTTGGGCTGCGATCTCTTCCAATTTCTCGTGCGCTTTCGCAGAGTCAGTGACGTTCCGAAGTGCATCAATTGATTTTCGATAGCCTTCCAGGAATTGCAATCCCGAAGCGTCCAACTTATTCCGCCAATCGTCTTTTTGTTTCATTTCGTCCCTGCCAAGTGTAACGCCTCCATTACACGGGGGATTCACGAAAAGCTACGGACTTGAAGACACGTTAAGCCTATATCTGAGCCATGACTCGACGTTCTCGCAAGGTATCAAAGCAGCGAAGTGGTTCCCATAAAAAACCGCGCTCTTCGCGCACGCCTTCGATAAAGAGACGCGTTCGTCTGGTGCGTCAAGATATGCTCAAAAACCGATCCCTCAGCTTCACGCGAGCATCTCGCAGGCGCCGAATTGACCCCCGCACGGCACGCAATTTCAACCCAGGCTGGTTTCGAAAGGACTCTTCTGGACGAATTAGAGCTTACGCCGTCCCGCGAAGGCAGAAGACTCTTTACATCCCTTGGTTTGAGCCCGGTGAAGTGATGCCAGTCAAGACCAAGAACAGAAAAGAGAGGCTTTTGCTTGGTCGATGGATGGCTGCGTTAAATGCGGCAGGGCACGACGATTTCTCGCAGATCGACAAGTTTCCAAAAAACACAAGAATTGGCGGCGTTCTACTTCCCACGAAACATGCGGAAATTCAGCAGATTCTCGTGAGCCTCGCCGAGCAAGAATCCCCGTTCGAAGGGCTCTATCGCACGATTGTGAGGCGGTCATGACCGGGTCAGAGGAGAAAATCCGCAGATGTGTAATCTGCGGCAGCACTCGCAGAGTCGAAGCAAACCATGTGGGCGGACGTAATTTCGTCGCGTGGTTCACCGGCCCGCTCTGTGGCGACCATCATGATAGGTTTCATGTCTTGCTGCGCCAGATGCGACTAGACCTTCGATACACGCCCGACCCAGTCGAGCGCGCAATACGTGTGCTCAAAGCGATATTGGTCTTCGCATGGATGGTACTGGAGGGATTGCACTACGCCGTCAACTGGAGGAAAGGAGATCAATGAATGAAACGCGTGATCTTTACCTCCGCGCGCACACCGTTGTACTCGATAAACCAAAAAAAAGTTCGGCAAGGGGCAGGATCAATGCCCCTTCCGAGCCTCCGAAGTGGCCCGACTACGCTGTGGTGTTCGGCTGTGAGTCACGCACAGACATTACCCAGGATCTGACATTCGGCTTCTATCGAATCTTGAAGCTGAATGGCGACACCTACGTGCTCGTGGAAGAGGGCGCATTCTTCGATGACCACCTGCCATTGGCGGAACGCGAAGTCTTAGAAGCATACTTTCGCACCGCAGTTTCGGATAAAACGTCGTTCCCGCCCAACTTCCCACTGCTCTCGCGCTCGGCTTTCATCAGAAGCGTGTTCTACAAGTATGCGCGCCGAGGCACTCTTTTGGTCGGCTTCGACCTGTGCTATGCGCTCGGGAGGCTGGCTCGGAGATGGACACCCGGAGAGCGGGAGGAATGGTCGCTCGTGTTGTCGGTCTACCCGGACGGCAACGAGAACGCGCACGACCCGCGTGTGCTGATCACACCGCTCGATAGCAAGAAGGCCTTCATCCGCTTCCGGCAGGAGTGGGTGCCCAAAGATGGCAAGGCAATCCGTACGGACATCTACAAGTCCAGATTTCTTGATCTGCGGACTCTAGTCGGTGCGGAGTTCGGCAAGCATTTGTCCCTGAAAGCCGCCTGCGAGCTGATGGCGTTCGAAAAGTTTGATCTACCCCGAAAGAGCGACTACACGCCAACCGGTCGTGTGACGGTCGCCGAAATCGAGGAAGGCCGACAGAACGTCCGGTGCATGGCAGCTCTGCTCAATGCCGCTATGCACGAGTTCGGCTTACATCCGATCACTCGTCCAGCGGCTACCGTGTTTTCCCCCGCGTCTTTCGTGAAGGGATACTTCGATGCAATGGGCCTTATTCCGCCTGCGCAAAAATTCGATGTGCCGAATGAAATTCTGGGCTTTGCCATGGAATCGTTCAGTGCTGGCCGTGCGGAAACGAAGATTCGCCATGTCGAGGTGCCTGTCGCACCGGTGGATTTCATGTCAGAGTACCCGACCGTCGCCGCACTCCTGGACTTGATGGAAATTCTTCGAGCCAAAAAACTCACTTTCGAGGATGCCACAAGCGAGGTACAGACCCTCCTCGAATCGATGGCGCTCCACAGGTGTTTCAAACGGCGGCAATGGCGAGAATTCCGATTCTTCGCGCTCATCGTACCTAACGGCGATGTTTTTCCGGTCCGAACTATGCACGGCGGCTTCACCCAGAGCGTCGGAAACGACTATCTGACAGATGAAAAGCCGATTTGGGTCGCTGGCCCGGATGTCATTAATTCCGTCCTCCAGACCGATAGAGTCCCGCGCGTCCTGCGCGCAATCAGAGTAGTTCCCCACGGAAAACAAAAAGGGCTGAAACCTGTGCGCCTGCGAGGTGCTGTCCGTATTCACCCAGGTCACGACGACATATTCCGCAAGATCATCGAAGAGCGTATGCGGCACAAGGGTGACAAGGACCTTTACCAATGGCTGAAACTCTTCGCGAATTCGATCTACGGCTGCTTTATTGAACTCAATCCTGAAACCCTGCCCAGGCGAAAAGCAGCGCGGGTGCGCGTCTATTCCGGCGAGAAGCCCTACCTCACGAACAAGAGAACAGTCGTTGAAAGACCGGGAAAGTGGTACGCGCCATATCTCGGCGCGCTCATCACCGCAGGCGGCAGATTGCTGCTTGGCATGCTTGAGAGATGTGTCGAGGGCTGGGGTGCGACGTATGCCTGGGCCGATACGGACGCGCTGGCGGTCGTGAGCAATGCCGAGGGCGGGACTCTGAGGCACGTGCCCGGATGTGAGACCCGGCGCATACTGCCCCGGTCACAGCTGCAAGAGATCATCGACCGCTTTGCGGAACTCAATCCATACAACTTCGGCGGCTCAATTCTGCGATTCCTCGACTGCAATTACATAGATTCCGACCCCGAGAAAGGGTTCCGGAAAGAATTGCTCGCATTCTGCATCTCTGCGAAACGCTACACCACCTATGAACGCGACGGCAAAAAAATCATCATCGTCGATCCCAAGGCGCACGGACTCGGCTATCTGTACCCTCCAGCCGATCCCCCGATACCCTTGGATGCCGATCAGGAGATCGCGAGGTGGGTCTATGAAGCATGGGAATGGCTTGTCAGACACGGGTGCGGCGTCATGCCGAACCGTCCGCCATCATGGTTCAAACGCCCGCAAATGATCCGTATGGCAGTGACCACGAACAGCCTGCTGAAGCGTCTGCACCGGTGGAAACGGGTACGCCCGTTTGACCTCTTTTTTGTTCCTGTGCTGGCGAACTGCGGGCAACCGGCCAATGTCGACCCGCAGCGTTACATGCTCGTCACCCGGTTTGAACCCGACCAGAGCAAGTGGATGGACACGGCGTGCTTTAACATTGACGATTCGAACGACGCGAGAGAATACAGGCTGGGAACCAGTTTTGATTCGCCCCACTTTGGCGAGCGACCGATTGTCGAGACATTCCAGGAACTTCTGTACCGATACTTCTATCACCCGGAGTCAAAGAGCCTCGGTCCGGACGGCGAACCATGCCAGCGGAAGACACGCGGTCGCCTGCTGAGGCCTCACGTAATTGGAGGCGCGCGCCATCGCATCGGGAAGGAAGTTGATCGGCGCTGGGAGGAGGGCGATGATCTGGATGCAATGCGTCAGGCGCCCATCGAGTACACGCCCAAGGCGAGCCGTGCGCGCGAACCGCTGCTACAGCCGAGTCTTTCCCTCAGCCGATTGGTCAGGAACATCGGTATTCGGAAATTAATTCGGCAGGGGTTTGGCAGACGCATCATTGAAAAAATCAGCCGTCGTGAACTCGTGAAGGCCTCGACCTATCGCGAGTACGAACGACGCATCGAGGGGTATGCACGGAGACGACAACGACCGAAGCATTCTCTGTAAGTGACAATGCCACTTTCGCGGCCTGAGCGAAGCGCTTTCAAGCGACCGAGGCTAAATGAATACACGGAGGTGGGATTTTGAGCGTAATGGCGATTTATCGACAGCTATCGCTGGCGTTGCCGAATTTCAGAAAGAGTTGGGCGGTCGACTTCGAAGAGAAAATACGCGATTCGCCAAACTCGGCGACGTCACTTAAGTGGTCTCAGGGCGGGACACGTTGATTTCCGGCCAGTGTTGCAGTAGAGTACGTCGATCTTGGGTCCCCATTCGATTGCCGTCGAAAGGAAAATCATGATTTCTCGCCTCCGCTCTTCCGTGCTGCTTCGCACCCTCACAATAATGCTTTGTACAGCCGGGGCCGGCATCGCTGCTCAGGATACGGACAATCCCATCGTGAATCCGGCTGCCGGTGCCAAGTTTGGTCCAATACCGAACGCGCCTGAATGCTTCACCATCGCGGTGGAGAAAGGTGATCCCAGCAAGGGACCATCCGTCATCCTTGCCCGCTTTGCTCCCCATTGCGTCGCGCCTTACCACTGGCACACTCCCAGCGAAACCGCTATGGTCGCAAGCGGCACGCTGGAAACCCAGATGAAAGGCGACAAAGGCATCGTTGCGCGGAGTGGTGATTTCGTTTATCTACCGTCGCATCATGTGCACCGGGCTACCTGCATTGGAACCTCCCCGTGTTTGGTCTTCCTGTCATCCGATGCAGCGTTTGACATTCACTGGGTGGATGCGGAGGGCAAGGAGATTCCATTCGAACAGGCCGTGAAGCCGACAAAAGCCACCGCCAAACCAAC
>CABDXO010000175.1_pt1 | contig 7987 bp, 6 predicted proteins | sample 3421281 | NCBI WGS metagenome assembly CABDXO01 (sample SAMEA5534326, study PRJEB31848) | metagenome | biome: tundra; feature: field; material: soil | place: USA | collected 2013-05 | depth 0.15 m
GGCCAAGACCGAAGGCATGCTCTTCAAGTGGGGCAGCGGCACCGGCACTAATCTCTCCCCGCTGCGCGGCTCTACGGAAACGCTCTCCGGAGGCGGCACCGCCAGCGGCCCGCTCAGCTTCATGAAGGGATTCGATGCCTTCGCCGGCGTCATCAAGTCCGGCGGCAAGACTCGCCGCGCCGCTAAGATGGTCATCCTCAACGTCGACCATCCCGACATCATCGAATTCATCGAGTGCAAGCAGAAAGAGGAAGCCAAGGCCCACGCCCTGGTCTCCATGGGATACGACGGCTCCCATCCCGACTCCGACGCCTACTCCTCCATCTTCTTCCAGAACGCCAACAACAGCGTCCGCGTCACCGACGACTTCATGTACGCCGTAGTTCGCGACGTAGACTTCTCCACCAGAACGGTCACCGACGGTTCGGTAGTAAACACCTACAAAGCCAAAGAACTCCTCCGCAAGATTTCCGAAGCCACCTGGCACTGCGGCGATCCTGGCATGCAGTACGACACCACAGTCAACCGCTGGCACACGTCGAAGAACACGGCGCGCATCAACGCGAGCAATCCGTGCAGCGAATACATGTTCCTGGACGACTCAGCCTGCAACCTGGCGAGCCTGAATCTCCTGAAGTTCGCTCCCAACGGCACCTTCGATGTCGAGTCCTACCGCCACGCCGTAGACGTGCTGATCACCGCCCAGGAAATCCTGGTCGACAACGCCGGATACCCCACCGAACAGATCATGCGCAACTCGCACGACTACCGCCCGTTGGGTCTAGGCTACGCGAATCTAGGCGCACTTCTGATGGCGGCCGGACTGCCGTACGACTCCGACGGCGGCCGCGACTACGCCTCCTGCGTCACCGCAATCATGTGCGGCGAAGCGTATCTCCAGTCGTCCAGAATCGCCGAACAATGCAACCCGTTAGTCCCAGCGACAGAAGCGACAAAAAAGAATCTAGCCGAAACAAATCTAGGCGCCGGCGTAACTCATGTGGGAACCAATGCCCCTGTGGGGACGGCCGCCTCGGCCGTCCAGCGAGGCGAAGCGAGCGGCCCCGGCACGCTCCCAACCATGCCCGGCGGAGCCTGCCCCGGCTGGTACATCAACCGCGAACCGTTCCTGGACGTAATCCGCATGCACCGCGCATCGGTAAATGGAATAAACAAAAACAACGTCCCCTCAGCGATCTACGAGTCCAGCAAACAATGCTGGGACGAAGCCCTGGCCCACGGCGAAAAACACGGCTACCGCAACAGCCAAGTCACAGTGCTAGCTCCCACCGGCACCATCGGCTTCATGATGGACTGCGATACGACTGGAATTGAGCCAGACCTGGCGCTGATCAAGTACAAGAAGCTGGTCGGCGGCGGCATGATCAAGATCGTCAACAACACTGTGCCTACGGCGCTGTTTAAGCTGGGCTACAACCACGATCAGGCCGACGCGATCGTCAGCTACATCGACGCCACCGGCACCATCGAAGGCGCCCCGCACATCAAAGACGAGCATCTGGCCGTTTTCGATTGCTCGTTCAAGCCGGCCAAAGGCACGCGCTCCATCGCCTACATGGGACACCTCCGTATGATGGCCGCCGCCCAGCCCTTCATCTCCGGCGCAATTTCGAAGACGGTCAATCTCCCCGAGAATGCCACGGTCGAAGACATCATGGAAGCCTACCTCCAAGCCTGGAAGCTGGGCCTGAAGGCAGTCGCCGTCTATCGCGACGGCTGCAAGAAATCGCAGCCGCTCTCCGCAGCAGGCACCAAGACCGCGAACTCCACCAAGGACGACGCCCGCATCGCGGCCGCTCAGCACGTCGACGAAGAGGACATGAACGCTCCTCCCCGCGCCGTGCGCCACCGCCTGCAGGAAGAGCGCGCTTCGATCACCCACAAGTTCAAGATCGGAGACCACGAGGGCTACATCACCGTCGGCCTCTATCCCGACGGCGAACCCGGCGAACTGTTCATCACCATGGCGAAAGAGGGATCGACAGTCAGCGGCCTCATGGACAGCTTCGCGCTGGCGGTCTCGATCGCGCTGCAGCACGGAGTCCCGTTGCGCCTGTTCTGCGAAAAGTTCGCCCACACCCGCTTCGAGCCCAGCGGCTGGAGTGGCAATCCCGACCTCGGCTATGCCAAGTCGATCATGGACTACATCTTCCGCTGGCTCCAACTGCGTTTCCTAACCGGCCAGCAGCAACTGCTGTTCGACAACCTCAGACTGCGTCCCGCAGGCGGCACACCAGAGGGAGTAGGAAGCCGTGAAGCAGAGTCGGTCGCAAGCAGTCCGGAAGCCAGAAGCCGGAAGCCGGAAGCCGGTTCCATCCACGCCGCCGACGCGCTCTCCAGCATGGTCGACATGGGAGACGCCCCCAGCTGCAGCTTCTGCGGCAGCATCATGACCCGCAACGGCAGTTGCTACAGATGCATGAGCTGCGGCAGTACCAGCGGGTGTTCGTAAATGTGGACTTGCTCATGTGGGGCGGGCACTCCTGCCCGCCAGGTTTTGCCTTTGTGGGGCGGGCGCCCTCTCCCGCCGCTTTTGACTTAGCGGTGTCGATGTATGCACTTCAAGATTGTCGGACGCATCGAGAATGTGGAACTGATCGCATCCGGCAAAGCCATCCGCGAGCGCAAACGCCTGTGGAAGGCATACGGCAAGGGACGCTGGAAGAAACTGAAAGGCACTGCCGACGTGGAATTTTTCGATGGTACGATACGCCATGCGGAAATCCACTGGTACGAAGCCCACGGGATTGGGCCGAAAGAATACAAAATCAAGCGGATTCTCGACTGATATGAAACGCGAAGCACAATTCGTCATTTGCGTCGGGAACAAGGGCTACCCAGCGTCGCTGGAGTTGCGGAAGATTTATCAGGTCATCCCGGATAAAGCGGCGTCCAGACTTCACCAGCTTCGCGTGATCGATGAGTCCGGCGAAGACTACTTGTATCCGCAGGATTATTTCGTTTCTGTGCAATTGCCACAAGCTGTAGAGCGAGCAGTGCGCCGGGCCTCGGCATAAGCGTGAACATGGGCGACGGCCCCAGCTGCGGCTTCTGCGGCAGCATCATGACCCGCACCGGCAGCTGCTACCGCTGCATGAGCTGCGGCAGTACCAGCGGCTGTTCGTAAGGCGGTCGTGAAGGGGGCAGCGTTTGAAAGGGCACGGCTTAACCGTGCTGTAACCGGCAGCGTTCCTCACCGGCTTCAGCCGCTGAGGTTAACAAGTGGAAGTTTAGAAACGTACTGTGAGGGGGGTCACGGCGCGCCGTGACCCCTTTTTTGTGGGTGGCGGAGGGCTCGCTTGGTACGCGGTAATTCAGGCTGGGTGAGTGAGGCAAAAAATGAAATCGATACTCAATGATCCTAAGGTAGAGAGGCTGATAACTCTCGTCGAGGAATCCACGCGCTCCTCGAAGGAGGGTGTGAAAAGGTTCATTGAACCGGCGCAAGGCACGTTGAGCCGAGCCGTTAGCAAGCGCCACCACATTATCTTCGGAAGGCGGGGCTCCGGAAAGTCCAGCCTACTGCGAAAGGCGGCCGCCGACCTCACGGTCGACCGAAGGCCGATTGCCTACGTTGATTTGGAGATCTTCAAAGGACACACCTATCCGGATGTCCTGATCAGCATCCTGGTCTCCACCCTTAAGGAGTTCGAACAGTGGCTAAACACCGCAGCCGTCAATCCGGCCAATAAGACATCCTTCTGGCAGAAGTTGTTCGGGACTAAGCCGGCTCGGCCAGCCTACAGGAGAACCGACGTCAATAGCCTCGCGGCCGACATTCACACACGAATAGACGATCTGAAGGCGGAGCTGTATTCGTCGGATGCTGTGCCCACAAAGACAGTAACCAAGAGGGCTCAGGAACACTCGGAGGAGACTGCCATTCAAGGCGAAGCTAAGCTTCACGTCGCATCGATAGCGGCAAAGACCGCCGACACGAGCAAAATTGAAGATCAACAGGAGATTCAGCGAGAGTACCAGCATTCGAAGATCGAGTTCCTGCACCAGCACATTCTTGAGTATCAGGAGCTATTCCGACGGCTGCAGGAGATCTGCGGCGGCGATTCATATCTTTTTCTTGACGACCTCTATCACATACGCACAACCGATCAGCCATACGTCGTCGACTATTTTCACCGGATTGCAAAGGGCAGTGGACTGTGGCTTAAAGTCGGAACCATCCGCCATCGAAGCAAGTGGTACATCCACGGCGACCCGCCAATCGGTGTAAAGCTTGGCGATGATGCAGACAGCATCGATCTTAATTTGACGCTCGAAAAATATTCCTTAACCAAAGAATTCTTGAGCAAGATCCTTCGGAGCTTTTCCCAAGACTGCGGCATCGAAGTTTCAGACATCCTCAACGAGGGCGCGATTGACCGCCTTGTGTTAGCTTCGGGCGGCGTTGCCCGCGATTTTCTCGCGATTTTCCGAAAGGCAGTGACGGTGGCTCGAGAGCGCGGCGACGACAGCAGGGGGACGAAGATAGGCTCCGAAGACGTCAATCGAGCAGCTGGAGAGCACGAAGAATCAAAACGCGAGGAACTGAAGCGGGATGTAGTCGAAGACCAACTGGAGATCGAAGAGCAGTTTGAGAAGATTGTCAACTTTTGCATCGAAGAGGCTCAGGCTAACCTTTTCCTGATCGACAAGGCTGCATCCGGCAAAGAGGTCTCGTTAATCCAACAGCTCGTGGATCTCCGCCTGATACACCTCGCAAGTTCGAGGATTACTGTCAGCAAGGAACCGGGAAGAATATACGAGGCCTATATGCTCGATGTGAGCCAGTACGCCGGATCCAGAGCTCGACGGAACTTCGAGATAGTCCCTTTTTGGAAGCCGGGCGCCGCGAACCTGCGGAGGGTGAAGCTAATCTATACGATCCAGTAGCAGGGGCGTCCGGGGCTGTCCCACCCTTTCGGCCCCCCTTTTCAGAATAGGCTGCCGCACCTGTCGCGCTTTTCGACAGGTGGGAAGCACGAGCCTCGACGGATCGATTCAAGAAACGGGCGGGTGGCCCAGCCTTCGGTTTTCGTTTCCTCTCCAATTACACAACCGGGGGCGCCCCGTCCTTGCGTTCTTTGCAAGGGCGGGTAGCGATGCTGCCGATGCGTTTTATTTCGGACTCACGCGGCGCTTCTGCCGTCCCTACGGGACTCGGTTCCATTTCTTGCGGGTTGACCCAGGACTTCCGTCCCTTCGGCTGCGCTCAGGGCAGGCTCTGGGCTATCGTATGCCGTCGCTCCGCGACTGGAGTCAGCTTTGCGGCTTTAATCCGCGAGCTTCAATCCCAAGATTCGAAGAGCCTCCACAAGAGCCGGATCATCGGTGGCGAGCGCTTGGGACGTGGCGCGGCGAATGCGGAACGGCTCGAACAGCGCCCAGTTTTCCAGATCGTGGCCGTAGCGAGAGCGGTAATAGATGCCGTCAAAACTGTGCCGCCGAACTTCCACCGAAGCCAGTTGCGTGATTCGCCGCGGTGCGTGGCTTTGCAACACGGAAGCGTCCAGATCACTCAGGCCGAGCAGGAGACATTCCCCGGCGAGGCGGTGGCGCAAGAGCGCGATCCATTCGGCCGCATAGAGATCGGCGTAGTTGCCCTCGACGGATGCAGAGCCGAGCAGGCGTTCGTCACACCATTCGCGAGGTACGCAGCCTAAGGGGAAGAAATCGTTCTCTCCCTGGATCTGGTTCAACTCCGCCAGCAACGTGAGATCGGGACGATAGCGCGCCAGAGTTTCGAGAAAGCAGGACAGTTTCTGGCTCGCAGCATAGAGGACGCGGTAATAGCCTTCGGGATCGTCGAAGCGATTGCCAAATGTGCCGTCGGGATTGGCCCGCGACCAGTCTGGCGGTTCCCAAGGATCGGGCTGGCGGGCGATGCGAAAGATCCTCTGGGGAGGTGTCTTGCCTTCAAGCACTGGACTTCTTAGCCTCCGGCGATGAAGGCGCGCACGGCGGCCATCACCTCAGGGCCGACAATGTTCAAGTCTCCCTCTCGGAGCAAGCGCAGCGGGATGCGGTCGCCCAGTTCCGGATTCACTCCCGTCAGCCAGGCCTGAACTATGCGCTGGGAATCATGATCGATCAGGGTACGCACTACCTGAAACGTCAGTCGCAGCCGACCTTCGGCCTCGCCGTAGGGAGTGTTCCCTTTTGTCCATCCGTCAACGGTGCGCACGTCTTTGACGCCCGCGACGTAGGCGGTCAGCTTGCGGCCGATCAGGGCTGTAAGGCGGGAGACTAATTCCGGGAACGATAATGAAATGGCTTCCCGGTGGGCTTCCAGACCGGGACGCGGAAGTGTCGTCGCTGCTACCAAGACTTTCCTCCCTTAGCTCTGGCTCCATGATGCATCAAATGCGCATAAATTGCAAGGCAATTGCATTATAAACGCCGTTAACTTCCGTGCCTTTTGTACTAGCCTGGAGTTTTACGAATTATCTCCTTTGAATTCAGGTACTTGCTGTCTGGGCTGGCCCATCGATTGGACCTGTTTCGAGAGGCCGGCTGGCTGGCCTTTCAACGTTTTCCAAACGGGTCGTTTTTGATTTCCTCTCCAACTACACAACCGAGGGTGGCCCGTCCCTTCGACTGCGCTCAGGGCAGGCTCTTGCGTTCTTTGCAAGGGCGGGTAGCGATGCTGCCGATGGGTTTTGTTTCGAACTCGCGCGGTGTTTCTGCCGTCCCTCCGGGACTCAGTTCCATTTTCTCTGGCCTCTGCCGCGGCGCTGAAGCGCCGCTCTTCCACCTCACTGCTTGCGGCCCTGTCATCTTCTGCCGTCCCTCCGGGACTCGGTTCCTTTTTCTCTGGCCTCTGACGCCGCGCTGAAGCGCCGCTCTTCCACGTCGCTACATACGGCTCTGTCGTGTTCTGCCGTCCCCTCCGGGGCTCGGTTCCTTTTCTCCGGGCCTCTGACGCCGCGCTGAAGCGCTGCTCTTCCACGTCACTGCATGCGGATCTGTCATGTTCTGCCGTCCCTACCGGACTCAGTTCCATTTTCTCTGGCTTCTGACGCGGCGCTGAAGCGCTGCTCTTCCACGATATGGCGCCGATAATCCCGTGGAAGAGCGGCCCTTCGAGGGCCGCGTTGCGAGCACCCGATCAAGAGCGGCCTTTAGGCCCCGTGTACCGTTTTGGAATTCCTCGCCGCAAATTGTGACATCTCTCACAGACAGCGCTCGCCCATCCGCACGACCATCTCGAAATGGACTCCGACCGCACCTTCTTTATCACTACTGTTACGGCTCATCGCCAGCCCATTTTCCGGCGCGACGCGGTGGCCCGTCTTCTGATCGAAACTCTCGCGCATTATCGCGATGAGCGAAAGTTCCTTCTCCACGAATTCGTGATCATGCCCGATCATGTCCACGCGCTGCTGACGCCCGCGGCGGAGATTTCTCTGGAACGGGCGATGCAGTTCATCAAAGGGGGATTCTCGTACCGACTGAAATCGCGTCCGCCGGTTTGGCAGGCGAGTTTCACGAATCATCGCGTGCGTAATTTGGAAGATTATCGGCGTCATGTCGAGTACATCCGGATGAATCCCGTGCGGGCGAGGTTGGCGGCGAGGGCGGAAACGTATCCGTATTCGTCGGCAGCGGGAGTGATGCGACTCGATGCGGTGCCACGGGGGCTAAAGCCCTGTATCCTGGAAGAGGCATTAACGCGGCCCTAAAGGGCCGCTGTTCCACGTCCTTGTTTACTGCTCTTTCGTGCGGCCAGGAGTTTTCCACAGAATCTGGAAGTCTTCCTCAGTCTGAGTATGTGACGGATGACCTTTACTGAGAATTTCAGAACGGGAATAGTGGGGGTGGGAGCGGGGAAAAGCTGATTCCTCGCTTCGCTGGGAATGACAAGGCAACAAAGTCGGAATGACAAATCATAAGGAAGTCGGAATGGGAAACGGGTCTGGGAGATGAACAGGAAAAACAATAAGAAGAAAAACAATTCGAAGTGGATTAC
>CABDXO010000186.1_pt1 | contig 7916 bp, 6 predicted proteins | sample 3421281 | NCBI WGS metagenome assembly CABDXO01 (sample SAMEA5534326, study PRJEB31848) | metagenome | biome: tundra; feature: field; material: soil | place: USA | collected 2013-05 | depth 0.15 m
TCCCAGGGGGTGTTCAGCGAGATTTATTTGCGGCAGTGCCCGCGATCTGGAAGTGGAGGTCAAGGCGGGGCGGCTTCGCGAAGATCTGTATTACCGCATTAGTGGAGTATGTTTGCGGCTGCCTCCGCTGCGGCAGCGAAGAGAAGATATTGCGTTGCTCATGGCGCACTTTATGCGCAGGTATGCGCAAGAGTTTCGCCGCCCGATTCCGGAGCTCAGCACCGAGATGCAGCGTCTTTTTGAGGAGTATTCTTGGCCTGGAAATTTACGGGAATTGGACAACGCAGCCCGCGTGCTAGTGGCACTCGGAGACGAGCACCTGGCGATGGGTGGTCTGCGGGCGCTGTTGCACAAGCCATCCGCCGGAGGCAACGGAAGCGGAATTTCGTTGAAGGCCGCGTCCAGAGCAGCGTCGCAAGAGGCCGAGAAAGAGCTGATCCTGAAGGTGTTGACTCGCACGCGATGGAACCGGCGGCGCGCCGCCGAGCAGTTGCAGATCAGCTACAAGGCATTGCTCTACAAGTTGAAGCAGATCGGATATGAAGGTTACGGAGCGTAGTAACTCCGCCGGAGAAAGTATGAAGAACGTGAGTAAACTGGCGTTGCTGCTGTGGGTGCTGTGGGTGGCGGCAGCAATGCTGGCGCAGTCGAGCGATCAACCCAAGGCTGCTGATGCCAAGGCCAGGGCAGCGAGCACCGGTAAGCCTGCGGATACGGTTCAGGATGCGGGTGCATCGTCCGATTATGTAATCGGAGCCGACGACGTGCTCCACATTTCTGTGTGGAAAGAGCCGGACCTTTCCGAGCAGCTCCCAGTGCGGCCGGATGGCAAGATCTCGATGCCGCTCCTCAATGACATTCCCGCAGCCGGACTGACTCCGCTGGCATTGAAGGATTCGATCACCGAGAAACTGAAGAAGTATATTGCTGACCCGCGCGTGACCGTGGTCGTGACCGGCATGAACAGCCAGCGGATCTTTGTGACCGGGGAAGTTCTGCGTAGTGGACCGATGACATTGCTGCCGCAAATGACAGTGTTGCAGGCGCTGGCCCAGGGTGGTTTCACACAATTCGCCAACCTCAAGGCGATTTACCTGTTACGGACGCAGAACGGCAAGCAGCAGAAGTTGCCTTTCAATTACAAAGAAGTAGTCAAAGGGAATCACCCGGAACAAAACATTCTTCTGAAGCCGGGCGACACGGTGGTGGTCCCGTAAGGAACGCAATGAGGAAACTTCAGACCCTTTGGATTCTGGCCATGCTGCTGGCACTCGCGCGGAGTGAAGCGTGGGCCCAAGACAGTTCCACACAGCCGTCGACCGGGGATGCTCCGCAGAGCGCTTCGCAGGAGCCTGTGCCCGCTTACGGCCAGGATAATGCGCCGCCTTCCGTCACCGAAAATCCACCACTTTCGGGGCTGGATTTGCCGTCGCTGGAGCCGCACGCGGCGCCGCTAAGTTATCTGCAACCGGGAGCGACGTTCAGTGAGTCGATCGGATCGAACGCGACCGGCAATCTCGGGGGCGGAGGAGTCATTTCCATCACGCGTGGGGTGGGAAGCATAACCCTGCAGCGGTTGTGGAGCAATTACGACTTGGCGATGGATTACTTCGGTGGCGTCGCTTACTACGCTCGGACGGGACAAGGCTTCCAGTCATTGCAACAGATGGATCTCGACCAGAAGATTACCTGGAAGCGGGGACAATTGTCGGTGCGCGACAGCTTCAGCTATCTGCCCGAAGGCAACTTCGGTGGGGCTTATGGGTCGATGGGTTCGCAAGGGATTGCGTCGCTCGGAAACAGCGCTTTTGGCGGTTTTTGGGGAGGCAATAGTCTGGGGAACCTCGGATTAGCCCCGCGCATCCTGAACGTGAGCTTGGCGGACATCTCCGAAAGCCTTTCACCCAGGTCGACGGTCACCGTGGCTGGCGGATACGCCTTCACGCATTTTTACGGAACCGACACGACGGGCAATTCTTTCATCGGCGGTTCGCAGGTTTCGGTCCAAGTGGGATACAACCGTCTTTTAACTCCGCAAACTCAGATTGCGCTGGTGTATGGATATCAGGGGTTCGATTTTTCGGTCCAGGGAACGGCATTTCATACCCATGTCATCCAGGGAGTATACGGACACCGCATTACAGGCCGGCTGGATTTCCTGGTCGGCGCAGGGCCGCAGATCACCTTCATCGACACGCAAACTGCCACTTGCAGCCTGACCATCGTTGCTCCGTACTACTGTGAACTCTTCGGGGGCACGTTGATCCCCACGACCCAGAAGAGCACAAATGTCGGAGTAGCGGCTCAGGCTCGTCTGCGCTACAAGTTTCCGAAAACATCGGCGTATCTGGACTTTAAGCGCTACGATACCAGCGGGTCGGGCTTCTTTGCGGGAGCGCAGAGCAACATTGTGAACCTCGGTGCGGAGCGACCTTTGTCGCGGGTTTGGGACGCCTTTGTAAACATCGGATACTCGACCAACTCCCGCCTGCAACCTCTGTCACAGTTTCAATTGATCCAGTGCGGGAACCCCCAGACGCAAACAGCGTGTCCCGCCAACAACGCAGGTTCTTACAACTACGGTTTCGCCGGGGCGGGGGTGCACCGTGCGTTTGGACGAGAGTTACACGCTTATTTCAGCTACCAGTTCAATAGGCTGTCGTTTGCCAATTCGTTCTGTGGAACCGGCGCCTGCAACCGCATTTCGAACCAGAGCTTAGCAACATTTGGATTGGATTGGACCCCGCGGCCGATCCGGATTGACTGATTCTCAGGGCCCGACGAGTTCGCGTTCTTGCCAACAGCAAGGAGGGGGCACGCGGCCAGAAGGAAAACGAGCATGATTCAGAATCGCGAATTAACGATGGACGATTATCTGGCGATGTTGCGCCGCCGGACGAAGGTAATTCTGATTCCGGCGCTTCTCGCCCCGCTGGTGGGATTCCTGGTCTCGTACGCTTTCGCGCCTAAGTACACATCACAGGCGTTGATCCTGGTGGAGGGACAGAAAGTTCCGGAGACTATGGTGCAGCCGGTGGTTTCCCAGGACCTGGCTGCTCGCGTGGCGACACTGCAGCAGCAGATACTGAGTCAAACCCAACTGGAACCTGTTGTCAAGAAGGTGTACCCGAACAAGAACAGCCAGGAAGTGGGAGAAATCATCGACAACATCCGGGCAAACATGTCGGTAGAGCCTGTGGTCACCGACTTGTCGCAAATCGGTGGCAAGAAGAAGCCGGGGCAGAGCAGTTCGGTGCCAGGGTTTTATGTGAGCTATTCGGCTCCAAACCCTCGCGAGGCACAACAGGTGTGCAACGAACTGACGTCGCTAATCGTGAACGAGAACTTGAAGCAGGTTGCTGCGGCCGCTAGCGGCACCGGTGATGTTCTGAGCCGGGGCATTGAAGACGTTAAGAATAATCTGGAGAGTCTCGGTGCCAACCTGGCGGCGTTTAAGAAGCAGTATGTAGGACAGCTTCCGGACGACCAAGAGAACAATCTAAAAATTCTGATGGGCCTGAACTCGCAGTTGGATGCGAACACTCAATCGCTGAACCGGGCGCAGCAGGACAAATCGTACACCGAGTCGATGCTGGCGCAACAGCTGGCAGCATGGAAGACTTCGGGGACCTCCACCAATCCGCAAACGCTGGAAAAGCAGCTTTCGGATCTACAGTCCCAACTGCTTCAGTTGAAGGCGAACTATACGGACGACCACCCAGATGTGATCAAAGCGAAGGCCGACATCGCGGAAGTAAAGAAGAAACTGGCCGAAGACAACAAGGCATCTTCGGATGCCACCGATGCCAACAGCGATAAGGCGTCCGCGTCCGAACCAGCCGAGATCAAACAGTTGCGGCTGCTGGTCCATCAATACTCGGAGCTGATCTCGGCGGCTACGCGAGATCAGAAAAGGCTGCAACAGGAGATCGGTGCGTACCAGGGACGAGTTTCGCTGAGTCCCGCCATCGAGGAACAATACAAGCAATTGACGCGCGATTATGACAATGCCCAGAAAACCTATCAGGACTTGCTGGGCAAGAAGAGCACAGCCGATCTGACGGTGAAGATGAACAACCAATCGGAGGGGGAGCGGATGTTTTCCCTGAACTCGGCCAATCTGCCGGATACGCCAAGTTTTCCTAACCGCTTGCTCTTTGCCGCCGGCGGTCTGGGTGCCGGCTTGGCCTTAGGGCTGGGGTTGACCATGTGGCTGGAACTGCGTGACAAGTCCATTCGGACGGAAGCGGACGCCGAAGCCGCTCTAGAGTTACCCATACTGGTGGCAGTGCCCTGGGTTGGGGGCGCGGTTGTGGAAAACAAAAATGGCAAGTTCTGGCACAGAAACAAAAAGCCGGACCTGCAGAAAGACACGCTAACGGTCTAGGCGGAACTGGCCGCGGAAACGACCATGTACAAAGAGTTCTACGGACTACGGGCAAACCCGTTCAACGTCAATCCGGACCCGCGTTATCTGTTTCTGACGCGCCATACGGAGGAGGCGCTGGCCTGCCTGACCTACGGAATCCAGAGCAGGAAAGGTTTTGTCCTGCTCACGGGGGAAGTGGGTACGGGCAAAACCACGCTCATCAACAAGTTGTTGGAGTGGCTGCGCCTGCAGCAGGTCGCTACGGCGTTCATTTTCAATTCGCGCATGAACGTGCCGCAGTTCCTGGACTACATGATGGCGGACTTCGGCATTCCGTGCGATTCGCGAGCCAAGAGCCAGGTTCTGCTGCGCCTCTATAACTGGCTGCTCGATCGCTACCGGGCGGGAGAGACCGCGGTGCTCATCGTCGACGAGGCCCAGAATCTTTCGGACGAAGTGCTGGAAGAGATCCGCATGCTCACGAATCTCGAGACCTTTACGGAGAAGCTCCTTCAGATTGTTCTGGTCGGGCAGCCGGAGCTGGAACAGAAGCTAAAGCAGCCGCAGTTGCGTCAACTGCGGCAACGTCTGACGCTGCGGGCGAAGACGCACGCACTGACCCTCGATGAAACCAAAGCTTACGTACAGCAGCGACTGCGCATCGCAGGGTCCAACGGGCAACAAATTTTCGAGCCTGAGGCCCTGGTCGCGATCCATCGTTACGCCTCAGGAATTCCGCGCGTGATCAACCTGCTGTGTGAGCACTGCCTGGTCAGTGCGTTTGTGGATCAACAGAAGATTATTGGGCTGGCGGCCGTGGATGGGGTAGCTCGGGATTTCGATCTAGGCGACAACACTACGTCTGGCATAGTGCCGGTTCCCGCCCCCGCTCCGGGACCGGAAAAGTTTGATTTAGTGGAGGCGTTGCGTTCGCTGGCGACCCTGGCTGACCGCCTACGCCAGGAAGACAAGGACCTCCCCGACGAAAGGAAATTATGAGCCGAATTCACGAAGCGTTAAAGAAAGCCGAACAGGAGCGGGCTGCGAGCCAGGGAAGCACGGCGCAACCCAGCTTCGCCACGGCGCCGGTGGCTGATCCACCCGTATTTCCGGGGGCGTCGGCTGGCACCATGCCGGCGGCTGCACCAGGGACCCCGATGCCGACTTTTGGAAGCCCGTTCAGCGTGGATGGATTGCTGGCTCGATGCCCGCAGATGGAGTGGAAACCGGACCTGCGGACCATGCTGTTCATGAATGGCGACAACAGCGCGCGAGGCACAGAGGAATACCGCACCCTGCGTTCCCGGCTTTACCACATCCGCGAGAAAATGACCCTGAAGACTCTGCTGGTGACCAGCGCTCTGCCCAAGGAAGGCAAGTCGTTCACGGCTTCGAACCTGGCGCAGGTCATGGTGCGGCAGCACGGACGGCGCGTGTTGTTGATCGATGCCGATCTTCGCGGACCACGGTTGCACTTGATGCTGGGCACGACGCCCGGACCCGGTCTCTCCGACTATCTGCAGGGGAAAAACGACGAGTTCTCCATCATGCAACGAGGCTCGATGGAAAACCTGTTCTTCATTCCGAGCGGCACCGGAATCGAGGATCCTTCCGAACTGGTCGGTAACGGTCGGCTGAAGATGCTGTTGCAGCGAGTCGAACCGCTCTTTGACTGGATCATTATCGATTCCTCGCCGGCCATCCCGGTTTCCGATGCCAGCGTCCTCGCTAAAGCTTGTGATGGAGTGTTGATGGTCGTGCGTTCGAACTCGACGCCGTCGGATGTAGCCCGCAAGGCGCGTCAGGAATTTCCCGACCGGTCGTTGATCGGGATTGTGTTGAATGGAACCAGCGAAGATGCAGCACCTTACGCGCGCTACTACTACGAGGCATACGAGGGAAAGGTGACCACGATCAAGTCCTAAGGGGGGGAAGTGATTCGGCTCTTCAACGTCTACTACCCAGTACGGACCCTGGTGCTTCTGGTCGGCGAAGCGCTGATCGTGGGGGTCTCTTTTGTGCTGGGAGCGCTGTGGAACAGCGATAGCATGCTGCGGCTCAATAACGAAATGTTCATTGAGGGCGGGTACCTGAGAATCCTCGGCGTCATCGGCATTGTTTTACTGGTATCCCACGGGTTCGATCTCTACGATTCATCCCACTCACCGGCCAAGCTCGAGCAGGCCTTCCGGATGCTGTTTGCCTTGGGTCTGGTAGCGCTGGTGCTGGCCAGTGTGACCTACTTCTCGCCAGGTTTTCTGCCTGGAAAGAACTCCGCGGTCTTCGGAGTGGCTATCTTAGCAGTCGCTCTGTTCTGCTGGCGCTCGGCCTATGGCTGGCTGGTGTGCCAGCCGTTTTTTTGTGAGCGGGTCTACGTGGTGGGCACGGGAGATCGAGCGCAACGCCTGCTGAATGGATTGCGCCGGGAGGGCCTCGGAATCGAAGTGGTGGGATGGACGGGAAACATCGAAGGCGAAATTACACGCGAGACGGTGGCGAACCATCTGGTCGGCTTGGCTCGCGATAAGGGAGTACATCGCGTGATTGTGGCCATGCCGGACAGGCGTGGAACGTTGCCTGTAGAAGAGTTGCTGGCTTTGCGGTTGGCGGGAGTGAAGGTAGAGGAAGCCACGTCATGGCTGGAAAAGATTACCGGACGGATCGAAGTTGAGCAGTTGTATCCCAGCTGGTTAATTTTTGCTGAGGGATTCCGGTTCAGCATTCTTAACCGGGGTCTGAGGCGGCTGTTGAATGTTATCGCCGCCCTGTTCGGGCTGGTCCTCTCGCTGCCGTTGCTGCCGTTTATTGCCCTCGCTGTGAAACTGGGCTCCGCGGGACCGGTGTTGTACCGTCAGAAGCGCGTGGGCCAGGGCGGGAAAGTTTTTTATTGTTACAAATTCCGCACGATGCGTAAGGACGCGGAAGCCGACACGGGCGCGACCTGGGCCGCCGATGATGATCCGCGCATTACGCCCGTGGGCAAATTTCTACGGACGTCGCGGCTGGATGAAATTCCGCAGTTGTGGTGTGTGCTGAAGGGCGACATGAGTTTCGTAGGACCGCGGCCGGAACGGCCGGAGTTTGTGGAATGGCTGAGCCGCGAGATTCCGTATTACGGAGTGCGCCACGCGGTGCGTCCCGGAATTACGGGATGGGCTCAAATAGGGTACAAATACGGCAACACGGTGGGAGATGCGCGCGAGAAGCTGCAGTACGACCTCTTTTACATAAAGAACGCTTCGGTGGGGCTGGATTTGCTGATCCTGTTTCAGACCATCAAGATCGTCCTGCTCGGACGGGGAGCGCAATGAGGTGGCTTTTCTGGAGTGCTGCTTTTCTGATTGCCTATACCTACGCGGGATATGCGGGCTGGTTGTGGTTGCGAGCGCGTCTCTCGCCTTGGCCAGTATTGCGCTCGTTGCAGGAACCCTACGTTTCCATCGTGATGATCGTGCGCAATGAAGAGCAACGGCTTGAAAGCAAGATGCGGAACCTGCTGGGGTTGGATTATCCGCCGGGGCGTTGCCAGATTGTCGTGGTCTCGGAT
>CABDXO010000199.1_pt1 | contig 7818 bp, 12 predicted proteins | sample 3421281 | NCBI WGS metagenome assembly CABDXO01 (sample SAMEA5534326, study PRJEB31848) | metagenome | biome: tundra; feature: field; material: soil | place: USA | collected 2013-05 | depth 0.15 m
TGGCGCGGCCGTCTTCCTCCTTGCCAATCGCCCACGATCCAGGCGGTGTCGCCTTTCACGTATGCGGTGACCTTGTACTGCTCGAACTGGCGGCGTGCGTCCTGCTCGGAAGAATTGCCGAAATGAGTATGAACCACATAATTGATGCCCTGCTGCTGCCCGCCATGTACGACTACGGAGCCCATGTCGACTTTGACTCTCAAGTTCTTGACCGCTGCCAGCGAGCCCGTGATCTCCTGACCCCAAGCTCCGCCTTCGCGGGATACATGTGTTTCCTGCGCCAGTGCCAGTGGCGCAAGCAGGGCCAGCACACCGGCCAGCCCGACGATTTGTAGCGCGCGTTTCAAGGTAGCCTCCTCAATTCTCGCCATACGTCAGCGACGTTTCTTCGATCGGTACTTCTAATCAATCTCCGGCAACTGGGCCAGCATGGTGCGGGCCTGCGATTTGATGTACGTGCTCTGGTCTTTTGCGGCCAGCGCCATCAGGACGCCGCGCACGCTGCCGTCGGCCTTCACCGGTTCAATCAACCGCAGCGCTTCGATGCGTACCCCAGAATTCGTATCGTTCACCAGCGCCCGCAGCACGGCGTCGCGCACGTTCGTGTCGTTCTTGACGTAATTACCCAGCGCGTCCAGCGACTTCAGCCGCACTCCCGGATTCGTGTCATTCTGCAGCGCATACATCAGCGCTTCCCGCACCTGCATGTCCCCGGTCTTCTGCGCCAGCAGGTCGACCGAGTCCACCCGCACCCCGGTGTTGTAGTTGTTGCGAGCCGCGTAGAGCAGCAACTGCTGGATCTTCTCGTCGTTCAGCGAGCCCTGCGCTTCCTGGGTCGCCACCGTGTTGTACTTGATGCTGATCTGATTCGTGCCCGGCTCTTGCACGATTGAACTGATGCCCGTAATCGAGGCCTCTGCGGGAACAGCAGTCGGGTTCGCCGTGTTCTGAACTCCGGCTGTATTCGTAGGTCGCGGTCCGTAGAGCTTGTAAGTGGCTGTAACTCCGCCGGCGAAGCCGAGAATCAAAATGGCCGATGCCAGTGCAGGCGAGAACCTCACTTGCCGCAGCCAGTTCGCCGGATCGAACGCCAGCCGGCTATAGAAGCTGCCTTGCTTGGCCGTCTCCAGCGCTTCCTGCAGACGCATGCGGGAAGCCGCCACCAGATTGGGCGTGGGATCGGCCGCGCGATCCTGCGCGAGCAGCGCGTGAAACTCCTGCTCCGCCTTCAGTTCGGCTGCGCAGTCGGCGCAGCGGGCCACGTGCTGCTCCAGTTCGTGGCGGGCGTCATCCGCCAACTCGCCATAAACCTGGAGCACGATATTTTCTCGAACCCATTCACACTTCATAATTGCGCCCCCTCGGGGGAAATTAACTCGTGTGGGGACAGCCGCCTCGGCTGTCCGGCCAGGGCGAAGCCCGGCCGCTCAATCCCAAATCCCTTCATCGCATATCCGCCAGCGCCCCGCGCAATTTCTGCGTGGCGCGGAAGAGCGTATTCTTTGCAGTCTCTTCCGTAGTCTGCAAAATCTCACCCACGGTTCTCAGCTTCAATCCGTGGTAATGCTTCAACTCAAACACCATGCGCTCGCGCGGCGTCAGCTTCTCCAGCGCTCCGGCGATGCGCGCCCCCAACTGCCGGCGCAACAAGTCACGTTCCGGATTCGCTCCCGCGCGTACGTCTGGCACCTGGTCGAGCAGATCGTACTCGCCGCCCGAGGCGTCTTTCGCGACCGGTGCGTCCTCTTTGCGCACGTTCCTTTTGCGCAAGTGATCGAGGCAAAGATTGGTCACGATCCGGTAAATCCACGTGTAAAAGGAACACTCGAACCGGAAACTTCCGATGTTCTTGAAGGCCTTGAGGAAGGCGTCCTGGTAGACGTCCTGGGCATCCTGCTCGGTGCCGGTAAGATGCAGAGCAAGCCGCAATACCGCTTGATCGTATTGACGAATGAGTTCCTCGAAGGCGGCGCGGTTCCCGCGCTGGGCCTCTCGGATCAGCATCGTGTCGTCTATGCGGCGTTCTTGCCCAGCCATGCGGCCCCGCGCGGGGTCTTGGTTAACGCTGACTCTCTCCCTCTCAGCTTTCTCTCTCGAGCGGGCCCCTTCGCCAACCGCAAGTGGTATTGCCAGTACACCTGCCGGCATGTGTCGTCGTGTCCTCTGCCGCCCAGTATTTGCCGTATCCGGGCTTGCACAGGAATAGACGGGTTGTCAGCGGAACCGTGAGCAGAAATTATAGGCGGGAAGGAGATTTTTTGGGGGCCTAGGTGGTTCTGGGGCAAAGATTTAGGGGGAAACAGAACAATGGTCTGCAGTTAAGGAATAGGTGTTTGGCAAGGTAAGTGCCCCAATTTTGGAGCAACGAGTCGCAGCGGCGCTTCATTTCAAGCCGCCCGTATAGGACCAGTACCCTCCAGGCCCCAGCACCAATTCGTCATTCTCCGCTGAAGAAATCCGCCAGACCTCACCTGTCTTGCTCGTCGCCGGGAAACAACGCAGAAGTAAGCCGTCCTCCAAAACAAAATCTGTGTCGCCGCCAGGTCGGGCGACGTCGATGCGTAGAAGGGTCTTCCCTACAAGCTGCCTGAACTCCGTCACCACTTTCTCGCTCGAATCGCCGCAGGCGGCAATGATCTTGTCGGATCGCTCCAGGCGCAGGCCAGATGTGTTGGGGTCGATCTGGAGCGATCCTATTTGTCGATGCGCAACTTTGCTGGTTGGTTTCGGAAGCACACAGCGAAAATCGAGCCGCACCGAATCCAAATCGGATGGCTCATAGCCATCTTCAAATCGGTGCTGCACATCTACGGCGGCCCGCCATATCTTCGAATTCCAGAGAAAGCCGCATAACTGATGCAGCCGGTCGGTGCCTCGGGTATCCGAGCCAGCAACCTTGGGCAGTCTGGCCGATCAATGAGGCAAAGAGAGTGGAATTTGTCGGAGCAGCCATTCTTCGCGACCTCATTGTAACTCCGAAAGCCGAAGGGTACTCACAAAGCGGCCCTATCCAGTAGCAGATCAAGCGCCTGTATGGGAAAATAGGCCTATGACTGGAGTACAGTTCGTCACAGACAGCAAAGGTCGGAAGGTCGCGGTTCTCATCGACCTGAAAAAGCACGGAGCCCGGCTTCGGGATTTTTGGGACGGTCTTGTTTCCGAGTCCCGCCGCGACGAAGTCGGAATTCCTTTGGAGAAAGTGAAGGCCGACCTAGTCAGGCACGGGCGGCTTCGTGAGTAGTTATGCCGTCGAGCTAAAGCCCGCGGCGCGAAAAGAACTCGAATCTCTGCCCAATACCGCGCTCGCGCGCGCCATCCACAAAATAGAATCCCTCGCACTTGACCCGAGACCTGCAGGATGTAAGAAGCTAAAGGGCTACAAGGATATGTGGCGCGTCCGAATCGGCGACTGGCGCGTCGTTTACATCATCAACGACGCAACCAGAGTCGTGAGTGTGACCCGAGTAGCCCACCGCAGCAAAGTGTATGACTAAGCTTCAAACGTAAGAAGCAGTGCAGCTGCCCCTACTCAGCCACCGCTTCCTTCTCGATCACAACTTTCAAGTGCGCAGTCACATCCTTGTGCAGCTTGACCGGGACGCTGAACTCGCCCATGGTCTTCAGCGGTTCGTGCAACTGGATCTTGCGGCGATCGATGTTGAAGCCCTTCTTGGTCAGCGCGTCGGCCAGGTCGCCTGACGTCACCGAACCAAAGAGCTGATCGTGCTCGCCCGAGCGCCGCTGGAACGACACCGAGACGCCCTCAAACTGTTTGGCCAGTTCCTCGGCCTGCGTCTTCTCCTTGGCGGAGCGCCGCACCGAAGCCGCCTTCATCTGCACGATGACGGCCTTGTTGCCCTCGTTGGCCTGAATGGCCAGCTTCTGCGGCAAAAGATAATTCCGTCCATATCCTTCCGCGACCTTCACCACGTCGCCGCGGGATCCAAGCTTCGCTACATCTTCTTTCAGAATGACTTCCATGATAGCTCCTAAGCTTCTAGCTTCTAGCTTCTAGCTTCTAGCTTCTAGCCAACCAAGACTTCCCACCCCGTTTAGCCAGAGGCTAGAAGCTAGTAGCTAGAAGCTGATTTTCTACGATGCCCGTCCCGCAAACGGTAGCAGTGCGATGTTGCGGGCCTTCTTGATGGCGGCCGACAGCCGGTGCTGGTGCGGCGCGCATACGCCCGTCAGACGCCGCGGCACGATCTTGCCGCTCTCGGCGACGAACTGCCCCAGCATGCGGTAATCCTTGTAGTTGATATCCTCGATTTTCTCGACGCAGAATTTGCACACTTTCTTGCGCCGGAAAAACTTGCGTCCGCCGCCTTCCCGCGGAGGACCGCCGGGCCCGCGCCCACCACCACCGCCGCCAAACCGCGGTCGATCTCCCCCCGAGCGGGAACCTTCGCTGGAACGCGGCCTCTCGCTCGGTGCCGATTGCTCTGGTGCTTTCGTTTCTTCAGCCATAAGTCTCCTCTAATCTCTTCTCTCTGCCGTGACTTCTGCAAAACACGGCCAGCATTTCTTCGCGGCCTTTGCGACTTCTTCGCGTCCTCTGCGGTCAAAAACTCTTGACCGCAAAGTTCGTCAAGGTCTTCGCGAAGAGCGCAAAGGAAATCCCTTTGCAAATAAAATTGCCTTACGCCGTCGCTGGAGTTTCTGCCGGCGGAACAACCGGTTCCGCCGCCGCTGCCGGGGCGGCCGGCTGCGCGCTTACTTTCTTGCGCGCGTCCCGTAGCTGCTTGATTTTGTCCAGCCGCTTCTGCTCCTCATCAATACGCACAGTGAGGAACTTAATGACCGGCTCGGTCACGCGCAGGCGGCGCTCCAGTTCGTGAATGACCGCGCCCCCGCCTTCCACGACCATCAGGACGTAGATGCCTTCGTGGAAACGCCGGACCGTGTAGGCCAAGCGGCGCTTGCCCATCTTGTCGACGCGCTGCACGCTGCCGCCCGAGGCCGGCACCACCGACTGCAGAGTGGAAATCAGTTTGTCCAGATCCTCGTCCGTCATATCCGGCCGAACAATGAACATCAACTCATAGATGCGATTCATTCTCTTCTCCAAATCTTTGGCCACAAATCTTTCTTCACAAATCCGTGGCTAATCTTTCCCATTGTCTTCCGGCTTGCGGTTGAAGCGGTTCATCGCAGCCGCCGGACCTTCTTTCAGAATCACCTTCACCGCTTCTTCGACGGTGTCCAGAATCCCACCCGCCACCTGCAACTCCGCCTTGCGCAGCGGAGCCAGCAAATAACTCTGGCCGTCTGCCACCTTGCGATCCGGCGCCACGCCGATCCGGATGCGCAGAAAATCCTGCGTGCCCAACGCCCCGATGATCGACTCGATGCCGTTGTGCCCCGCCGAACTGCGCCGCGTATGAATGCGCAGCGTGCCCAGAGCAAAATCCAGTTCGTCCTGAATCACAATCAGGTCCGACTCCGGCTTCGCCTCGTACTCTTGCACCAACTCCCGCACCGAGACGCCACTCAAATTCATGAACGTCTCTGGCTTGGCCAGCAGCACCGGCTGATCCGCAATCACCGCCCGCGCCGTCAGCGCCCGGCACTGCCGGTTTCTGACATCCACTCCCAGGTTTCCTGCGATTCGATCAATCGCCAAAAAGCCCAGATTATGCGGCGTGAACTGGTACTCGATACCGGGATTGCCGAGACCGACGATCAGTTTCACGCCACCATCCCAATCCACGTAGGGACAGCCGCCTCGCCTGCCCTGAGCGCAGCCGAAGGGGCTGTTCGGCCAGAGCGAAGCTCGGCCGTAAACCAAGTTTGACCCACGAAGCTATTTCTTCTCCTTCTTCTCAGCCTTCTCTGCCTTCTCAGGCTTGGCTGCGGGAGCCTCGGCACCCTCTTCCTCGGTCTCCTGCTTGCCCTTCTTGATGACTTCGGGCTCGGCCGGAGCTGCCGCTTCCGCCGCAACCGCGTCAGGAGTGGCCACCACTTCTTCCTTCACCGACGTAACGTGCGCCACGGGCTGATTCGGGTCGGTAAGAAACTTGATCTTTTCCGACAGCGGCAACTCCGAAACGCGCAGCACCTTGCCAAACGTAAGCTGGCTGACGTCGGCATCAATGTGGCTTGGAATGTCTCCCGGCAAGCACTCGATCTCGACCTCGCGCAGCATCTGTTCCATGATGCCGCCCTCCTGCTTCACGCCGGCCGATTCTCCCACCAGGAAGATGGGCACGCTGACCTTCAGCACCTTATCCAGAGCAATGCGTTTTAGATCAATGTGCAGCAGCTTGCCTTTGATGGGCTCGTACTGCCAGTCGACGATCATGGCCTTGCTGCGCTCGCCACCGTTCAGGGCGAGGTCGAAAATCGTGTTGTGGCCGGTCTCCGAGTTCAGAATGCGCAGCACGTGCCGCGGATCCACGCTGATGGAGAGCGAATCCTTCCCCGCTCCATAAACCACGGCTGGAATTTTTCCGCCACGGCGCACGGCGCGGGCGTCGTTCTTGGTCCCCGCTTCCCGCGGTTGCGCTTCGAGTGTGTTTTGTTCCAATGCAGTCGCCATAAATTTCAATTCCTGTCTGAAAAGTTCTGCCGCTGCCATGCGGCGGTTCTAAGTAAATAACTTGCTGACTGAAGTCTCTTCGTGATTGGCCTGAATCGCCCGGCCAATCAATCCTGCAATCGAGAGGACGCTGATCTTCCCTCCCTTTTCGGTTCGCGCCGCATTCGCCTCGGCCGTCAGCGGAATTGTGTTGGTCACCACGACTTCCTTGATTACCGAGTTCCTGATGTTCTCGACCGCGGGCCCGGAAAGCACCGCATGCGACGCGCACGCGTAAACCGAAGTCGCCCCGTTCTCTATTAGAGCCGCCGCGGTCTTTACCAGCGTTCCCGCCGTATCGATCAAATCGTCGATGATCAAGCACGTCCGGCCGTCGACGTCGCCGATCACGTGCATCACTTCGGCCACATTCATCTCCACGCGGCGTTTGTCGACGATGGCCAGCGCCGCGTCAACTTTCTTCGCGAAAAACCGCGCCCGCTCCACGCCGCCCGCATCCGGCGAAACCACCGTCAAATTCGGCAGCGCCAGTTTGCGGAAGTGATCCACCAGCACCGGCGAAGCGAACAGGTGATCCACCGGGATATTGAAAAAACCCTGCAACTGCGGCGTATGCAAATCCACAATCAACGCCCGGTGCGCGCCTGCCGTAGTCAGCAGATCGGCCACCAGCTTCGACGAAATCGGGCTGCGCGGCTTGTCCTTGCGGTCCTGCCGGGCGTAGCCGAAGTATGGAACCACCGCCGTGATGCGCCGCGCCGAAGCGCGCTTCAGCGCATCGATCATCAGCAGCAACTCCATCAGGTGCTCGTCCACCGGACGGCAAGTCGGCTGCATCACGAACACATCGGCGCCCCGCACGTTTTCCTGGATCTGGACGTAACACTCGCCATCCCGGAAGCGAATCACCTGCGCCTGCCCGCGCTGCATGCCGAGGAAGTTGCAGACTTCATCGGCCAAAGGCTCGTTCGCCGTGCCGCTGAAGATCTTGAACTTTTCGTCCGCTCGCGGACGTTGCTTTCGCTCGCCCTTTTCGTCAGTCACAGGCGGACTTTTCTTCTCCACGGTCTTGTCGGTCGGCGTCACCAAAGTAGCCATAGGGTTTCAGCCTTTAGCTGTTAGCTCTTAGCTTTTAGCCAAACCTCCAACCCCAGATCGACAAGCTAAAGGCTAAAGGCCCAACAGCTAAGAGCTTTTTGTCTGGCTGGGCCGCTAGGATTCGAACCTAGACAAAGTGCTCCAAAGGCACTTGACCTACCATTAGTCGACGGCCCAGTGAA
>CABDXO010000220.1_pt1 | contig 7662 bp, 11 predicted proteins | sample 3421281 | NCBI WGS metagenome assembly CABDXO01 (sample SAMEA5534326, study PRJEB31848) | metagenome | biome: tundra; feature: field; material: soil | place: USA | collected 2013-05 | depth 0.15 m
GCCGCTCCAGCCCGAGGACAGAGTTGCTCGTAGCCGCTGCGGTTCAGTGGGCGGAGCTAATCATGCGGAAGATAGACCTCACCTTCCCGCCATAGCTTCCACCTACATGCAAGCCCGGAGTAGAGGACATTCCTGCGTAGACTGCAAATGGTAGAGTGACGCCAAAGGCGTGGGAAAGAAACCCAAGTGCCGTGGTAGCACCTAAATAGACTCCAAAGCCGGAAGCCTGTGCAGTTCCAAGCGCAGCGAGCGTAGTAGCCGCACCCTTCCACCCTGTTTGCGAAAAGCCGACCGATAAATCGTCTAGCGCCACTTGGCGAGTCTGGAACACGTGTCTTTGCTCTGCTGTCATCGCCGCCACCGCAAGAATCATCACCTTTTCATACAAATAAACCTCAACAAGACGATTCTCCGCCCCACTCCCTTCGATCTTCAACTCCTTGCAGGCCTGCCGACACGATGTGGGAACAGGTTCCGGATAAGACCAGTGCGCAGGAATCCCTCGGGTCTGGAAGGAAGTCGGAAAACCGAAAACATGGGCGCATCAACATGAAGACCGTTGCATGCGTTGGTCCCGTTGGCCCCCGCGCAGACATCGTTGAGGTGATGAACATCTCACGCGGAGGAATGTGTTTCCGTAGCTCGCGGACTTACCGCGAGGACAGCTGGATTCAGGTTGACGAGGCTGAGAAGGCGGAAACTTCCAAAGAGAATTATGCGGGCTATATCCGTGAAGCGTTCGGCAATGGCTATCGGCTTTCGGATGTGAACTGGAAGAAGCTTCGGAGTGGCACCTTCTACAATCCGTGGCATCGCAGAAAGGAAATCGACGGCTCCAAGGTGATGAGGTTCCACGCCAAGGACGATCCGAACGTCCCCTATGAACGCACCAGACAGTTCGCGGAACTCACGGACGCGGCATTGAAGTCGATTAACAAGGATGGGCACATCAGCACAGATTACGTTGTCAGGAAGTTTTGGGCTCAGATCAAAAGGTTCTTCGATTCGGCTGGTATTCCTGTCCGTTAATAAGCCTTTTTGAGTTTTCTGCTACCCTTGCATACCACAGGGAGAACCCATGCGAAAACTTCTGGTCACCGTTCTGCTGTGTATTCTTGCTCTACCCGCCATTGCTCAGGAAAACCAGCCCTCTGACAATCCGCTCAGCGCATTCACTAAGCGCGTCTACGGGTTCCAGAAGGGCACTCTGCTTCGCTCGGCTGAGAAAATGCCCGAAGAGAACTACAGCTTCAAGCCCGTCGATACGGTGCGCACGTATGGACAGATCATCGGACATCTCGCCGACGCGCAATACCTGTTCTGTTCCAAAGTGCTAGACGAGAAAAGCCCGGAGCCGAAGATCGAGCAGACCAAGAACTCAAAGGCCGATCTGATCGCCGCTCTTAAGACCGCATTCGCCTACTGCGACAAGGCCTACGATGCCATGACCGACGCATCTGGAGGTCAAATAGTGAAGCTGTTCGGAACAGACACGCCAAGGCTAGGCGTGCTGAACTTCAACAATGTGCACAACATGGAGCACTACGGAAACCTCGTCACCTACATGAGGATCAAGGGCATCGTTCCTCCTACCAGCGAGCAGGGGCAAATGCCCGCGCCAAAGCAGGAGAAACCCGAATCACAGCCAAAGAAGTAAAGCGATTGTGTGGGCGGGCACTCTGCCCGCCCGCGTCTCCTAATTACTCGATGGCAGCTTCTCAATATCTCCGTTTGGCTTCACAGTGAACTCTTTTCACATTAGTCAACCAGATCAATCCGAACAGTGAGGAGTTCTGTTCCGAAGAGGCGCACTACCCGCGAATTCCCGGCGCTGCTAGGCAACTGATTAGCCAGCCAACGTTGACGCTCACTCGGATCATCGTTGGGCAGCAGATGGGCAGTGCCCGTGTGCCATCGAGTCCTTAATCCCTTGCGCAGTTTCAGACGTACATGCGGGTCATGCTCGATGTTGCGGACATATGCAGCCTTCATTCCATGCTCTGCTACTAGCCAGAACTGGTTTCCGATATGTCCATCACCCACTGGCGTGCGCCGTGGCTTTCCCGTTTTCCGTCCTTTAGTTTCGAGCAACGCATATCCGGGCAGCGGCAGACGCATCGCAAGCGCGAGCTCAATCGGCGGATTGAGCAAGTATTTCTGAAGGGTGTGGACAATCCGATGCTTCATTTTGTAGTTGCACTCCGTTCGGTTAAAGATAACTTATGCTCCCGGACGCTCCACCACGAACGCACCGCGCAGAATTCTCGGAAAGCGACCGCATCAAGACGCTCGACCTTCCGCGAAATGGAGCATTGAGAGAGATTGCCCAGCGCCTCGAATCCGCCATGAAGGACAAGATTCGATATGTTCGGAGCGCCAGCACCGAGTTTCTGGCAACCGCCTCAGATTTCTATGAAGTCCCAACCTGCGGTGTCCGGGTACTAGCCGCCAGACCTCTACGCACCCGTGAACATGGGTCGTTCGAACTTTTCGGCGACTACACCCCCGACTCCATGCTGATTCGCGTGTGGATGCGGACGGCGGTTCGCAAGGAAGTCACGTCCTTTGGCACCTTCCTGAGCACGCTCTGCCACGAGTTCTGTCATCATCTCGATTTCAAGAAGTTCGGCTTTGCTGACTCATGGCACACGCGGGGTTTCTACGAAAGGGCAGGCGTGCTCTATCGTTATGCGAAGGGAACGCCGTTGAAAACACTTTTCTGGGTGCGCATGGCAGGCGGACGTTGGCGAATCGACTGGCAGCGCACGAATCGAGGGGCGTGATCGGGGAGTGCGTAATCCAATGTCCGATGCCCTTGCCGCTACACATCCTTCAGTTGCTCCTCGGTCATCCCAAAATAGTGTCCCAGTTCATGTATGAGAGTCTGGCGAATTTGATGACGCACTTCGGCCTCGCTTGAGCAGACCGCCTCAATATTCTTCTGATAAAGCACGATGTAATCGGGTCCTGTGGGCAGGTTGAAGACGCTCCTCTTCGTCGCAGGCACGCCGTGAAAGATGCCTAGAAGCAGTCGCCTGCGCTGCCCCAGCTTGGGTGGTCGCTGGTTCGCCGGAAAATCTTCAACGAGGATCGCGACGTTCTGAATGCGGATGCGGAACTCTTCCGGCAGCGAATCCAAAGTCTCTTCTGCAACCTTGACGAAATCTTCGCGCTTCATCCTTCACCACTGACACAAACGGCACACCTGCACCGAGTAGCCTCCGTCATCCTCTTCATCGTCGTCACCCTCATCGTCCGTGACGTTTCCTTCATCTTCCTCATCGTCCTCTTCCTCGTCTGGCTCTTCCCGAAGAAGGACATCGGTTTGCGCCGAGCGATCCGAAGGGTTCGCGTCGAGGCATTGTGGGCGTATTCTGCTCATGTCCCACATGGTACTCTGTGCCCGTTGGCCAAGAGCAGCAGGGTGTTCCTTGCAGGCGCTGCGGGATCAACTGGCCGAGGACGAATCGCTTGGTACATCCAGCAGGGAGGCCACCATGTCGTCGCGCACAATCTTTCTAAGCAGGCTGATCGGTCTGTACTGCATTGTCATCGCGCTCTCGATGATGACTCGCAGGCAAGATACCGTGGAGACGGTGACCGCCCTTCTTCAGAATTCGTCGATGATGTTGATCGTCGGCATAATCACGCTGGCCGCTGGGCTGGCGGTGGTTCTCGCGCACAATATCTGGTCGGGGGGTGCGCTCGGGGTTGTGGTCACCCTCGTCGGTTGGATAACGCTCATCAAGAGCCTCTTCTTTTTATTCCTGCCGCCTGAGATGGAAGCGGGACTTTTCCTCGGGCAGCTTCACTACCGACAACTCTTCTACCTGTACACAGCTATTTCGCTCGTCCTCGGCGTCTACCTGACCTATGGCGGATTCAAGTCAAGATCCAGTTAGCGAACGATCACGGCGACGTACAACGGCAGCACCAGCTTTATCGGCAGTTCGGCTTCGCTGACACAGACGGTGGATTAGGAAGCAGACAGCACCCGCTCATCGCTTGTTCATGACGACGACCGACTTCGCCGCTTTGACATCGTAGCCAGGGTTTGAGATCCGCAATATTCTCAGATATTCGAGCGCAGCTTTCTGAATGTCTGCGCTGTTCCCCACTTGTGGTTTCGGTAGAGTGGCTGTTCGAAACTGCACTCACTCTCGCCCCCCGGCTCACCCACGTCTTCAATGTGAATCCAGTCGTCCGTCCGTACACCGTGGTCAATCTCAGGCACTACCATTGCGCCGCACCACCGACACCAGCGAATGTTCATGTCGTCAAAAGTCCTTCGGAACTGTGGGCGGAAGCGCTGCTTCCTCTTCCGGGCCGAGCTCTGGATTTGACTCCCAGCGGTCGAGAGACAGGAATTGCCACCTCGCTGAACGACATCCTTGCGATAGTGCTTTGGGCCTTTTCAGCGGCGTCCGCCCGCAGATATACCAACGTGCTCGACGAACTCCGATGGCCTACGTGGTCCTGAATCGCGTTGAGGTCGTGAGTCTCCTGCCAGAGCAGAACGCAGATGGAATGCTTGAGCACATGGTAGTGACGCTTTGCGGGGTGAATGCCAGCGAGGGCCGAATATCGCTTGATAACGACATCCATGTACTGGCGGGACCAGGGAAACAATTCAGTGTCAGGGTTCGACTTCGCTAGTTCGAGGAGTGGCGATTCATCGAAGAGCAGATCGCAGTCGGTGCGCAGAGCATGCAGTGTTGCTCGGCTTTTCTTTAGCCGTTTGACCGAGAGCTTGCCGTCGCAGATATCGCGACCGCGAATCGCCAGCGTCTCTGACACGCGGAGCCCATGGAGCAGGCCGACGAGCATGGCAACGTGGTGCAGCGGGTTGTGCTCCCGTGCAACGCTAAATAGCCGAACCAACTCTTCCCGAGTCATGTATTCCATTGATGGTTCCCTCTCTATACGAGTTTTTCGCCTGCTTGCGTGTTGAGCCGATAAAGCTCATACCTTGCGCTTCGCACCCCTTCGCCACCTACCGGTTTGTTCGAAGTGACGGTTGAACCTATCAGCGGCGTGCTGTCAGCGTTGGCGTCTCGGTGCGCCAATGCGTTCTCGCTTGGGTAAGTGGTTTCCGGCAGGGGCCCTTCGACCTGAGCGACGTGTTCTTCCAACCAGTCGATTTCGGTGCGGTCAATGTCCGTAGTCACTACTCGGTCCATCTCTTCCTTGATCGCCGCTCGTCTGATTTGCTCATCGAGACGAGCGAGGTAGGTGACAAACCTCTTTCGCATTTCGAGCAGTTGTGCATGACTCTGGGTTGGCTCAGGCATGGTATCCCTGAATTCGTCTTCTCGTTCATCGTCCATAATGGTCTCCATTCGGCCGCGGTTGCCGTCCCTCTGGATGCACGCAGGATTCAAACGGTCAATCGCCGTAGGACTGTACCGATACAAACTGCCGGCGCGGACTCGGTTGAAATCGGCCATGCTTAAGTGTCGCATATGCGTACAGGCATAGCTATGGCACGATAGTACTCTGTAGTAACCAGATACTGCATCATGTTGACACGTATATGCCTAACGGATACGCTGGTGCCATGAAGGACAATAAAGACTCGATGGTTCGGACGGCAATATTCGTGAAATCTGGCCAAATGGCCAAATTGCAGATCCTGTCCAAGGTGACGGGGGCGCCGGTGGCTGAGTTGGTCAGAAGGGCGATTGACGTCTACCTGGAGCAGAGAAAAACAGAGATCAAGAACGCCTGATGTAATTATTGTCCAGCCTTGCTACACGACCGCTTCCGCCCACATTTCGACCCCTACCTATAGCGCTCAATCGCTAACTTAGAGCAGAATTCCTTCCGCGTGCCCGTGATCCAGGCGCAAGCGTGAGAATCGCCGCTCACCGACTGCGAAAGAGTCCCCCTCCTACGCGTAAAGACCGCTTTAACGACGACAGTGCTTTCGCCGTGCAACGGTGCGGTGAGGGTCGAGCCATGAGAGGCATCCCGCGGAAGCGGAGGGAGTATTATGCGGATAACTATATGAAGTTAATGAAAACGGAGTGGAGCCATGCCCGAGTCCATTGACTGGCCGCCGCCGCATCCGCCGCGGCGTCGTCGTCGCCGCCGCTTCCTCCTCATTATGGCCGTCCTTGTCGGCATCGTCTTCGGCGGTCGGAGCGCGTTGTCGTATTACGTGGACGTGCTCTGGTTCGGGTCGCTCGGGTACGGGGATGTGTTCTGGAAAACACTGAGCCTTGAGTGGGGAATCTTCGCGGCTTTTGCAGCGGCCACATTTCTCATTCTGTACGGATCGTTCCTGGCCCTGAAGCGGGCGCATCTCCCCGAATTGCCGAGTGGCCGCACGATTGTCATCGGCGGACAGCCGCTGAAGCTGCCGGTTGAGCCCGTGCTGCGCCTGATCGCGCTCGGCATTTCGCTGGTCATTGCGGCTGCCACTGGCGCCGGCATGATGGTGGAGTGGCCGACGCTCGCGCTTTTCTGGTACGCACCCCGCACCACTGGTAGCGTCAGCGTGTTTGACCCGATTTTTGGCAAGTCGCTGAACTTCTTTCTTTTCACGTTGCCCGCGTGGCAGTTGATCGCCGGCTGGCTGCTTGCGCTGGCTGTGATTGCTTGTATACTCGCCGCTTTCTTCATCCTCATCACGGGCGGAAGCCGTGTGCTTTCCGGGCATCTCAGCCGCTACGTCGCATTACCTTGGCGCGGGCTCTCCATCACGTTTGCGTTCCTGTTGCTGATCGTCGCAATGCGTGTGTATATCAGCCGGTTCGAGCTATTGCTCGACGATCATACGATTTTCGGGGGTGTGACCTACACGGACGCGCACATTAGGGTCACGGGGGTGCTCATCGTCTGCGCGGCGCTGGTTCTGGGTGCGGTGATCGCCGTCATCAACGCTGTGCGGGCGCCACGCGGGCGCTGGCTGATCGCGGCGATCCTTCCGGCGGCGGTCTGTTATGTCGCCCTGCAAGGAGTCGCCTGGTACGTCAGCAGCTTTATCGTCAAACCGAACGAACTGGTTCGGGAGAAGCCCTACATTGTCTACAACACGGACTTGACGCGGCAGGCGTACGGATTGAACCGGGTCACGCAGCGCGAGTTTCCCGCGGAGACGACGGTCGAGGCGACTGATCCGGCGAACAATCAGGCTACGCTGCAGAACATCCGTCTGTGGGACTGGCATGCACTCCAGGACACGTTGCGTCAGATTCAGGAAATCCGAACTTACTACGACTTTCCCGACATCGATATTGATCGATATGACATTGACGGCACGACTCGCGAGGTGATGCTCGCGGCGCGCGAGCTGAACGTCGACAAGCTCCCGGAGAGCAGCCGCAACTGGATTAACGACAAGCTGATCTACACGCACGGCTACGGCATCACGATGAACCCAGTCAATGGGTTCACACCGGAAGGGTTGCCCACGCTGCTTCTGAGCAATATGCCCGTCCAGAGCACGGTACGTGGTCTAAGCGTGACGCGTCCAGAGATTTATTTCGGCGAGATGACCAATACCGACGTCTACGTGAAGACACGGCAGAAGGAATTCAACTACCCGCAAGGCGCGAGCAACAGCCTTACTTCATACGAGGGCAACGGGGGCATCGTGCTCGGCGGTTTCCTGCGCCGCATCGTGATCGCGCTCGACCGCGACGACCTGGCGAAGCTGCC
>CABDXO010000293.1_pt1 | contig 7143 bp, 7 predicted proteins | sample 3421281 | NCBI WGS metagenome assembly CABDXO01 (sample SAMEA5534326, study PRJEB31848) | metagenome | biome: tundra; feature: field; material: soil | place: USA | collected 2013-05 | depth 0.15 m
AATGGCTGGCGCCGCAACGGAGGCGACTTTCGCTTCGATCGGCTTCTTATCCAGCTTTTTATCAACGCCGGGGACAACCGGAACGGGAACAGAGGGTGCGACGTGCGCAACCGGCGGCGGTTCGATGGCGGCGGGCGCCTTCGCCAAATGCAGAGCCGGTTGCAACTCGGTCGCCGCGACCTGTGCCGACTCGGCGAAGCGATCTTCATCCTCCGGTTTTAGCGCCCCCAACACTAGTTCCGCCAGCAGGCTTAGATTGCGAACGTCGCTATCATTAAACCCAAATGGCCACGCGGAGAACGCCTCCAGCACGCCAATCACGCGCCGCCGCCCGCACAGTGGAACCGCCACCATGGAGCGCGCTCCCAGCTTGCGGCAGGCCTGCACGTTCACCCTGGGATCGGTCTCGGTGTCATCGCAATTCACGATCTGCGCAGTGCGGAAGCAGGCTCCTGAGAATGCAGAATCGCGGTCGATGCGCGCGCCGACGTCGGGCCGCACGGTGCCGGCTGACGCCCGCAGGACAATCTCATTGTTTTCCGCAAGGGCGATGGCTAGACCATCCGCGCCCGTAATCGCCACCGCTCGTTGCGCGACGAGTTGAAGCACTTCATCGAGAACGAACTGCTCTCCCTGCTCAAACTCCGCGACCGGAACGCCTGCATCGAACCCGTTGTTCCGGGCGGCCAGGGCTTTTCTGCGGCGAACCTGATCGTGCAGCGCCGAGTAAGCCAGCAACGCCTGCAGCGCGTCGCGTTGCGATGGTTTCGTGGGATCTTGCGCAGGATAATCGGAAACGGTGGAGGCGCTCTGTTCCCGTGGCCAGGCAGGCACACCAACCCCGGCGAACGGAGTGGTTGCGTCCAAGTCCGGCTTGGTGGTGGTGGTCGCCATTCGGAGACAGTTCACTTGTAAGTTATCGAGGTTTGGCTGGAGTTGCAATTACCTGGGCATGCCCCCTTGGCCATGTACTTTGGTAAGCCATCTTCCTCCGTTCTGCGCCACCCCGACCACAGTCCGACAGTTCGCTTTGTGCTGCTGCTGGACGGAACCATACCAGATACTAAGGACGCGCGGGACCGGGAATAAGATTGCCAAGATAGGGGTTCTGGCCGACCAGCGATCGGCGGTGTAATCATGGACGCAGGCCTAGCTCCCGCGCGACAAGCCCGGGCTCGCCACAGACACGAACTTCACACGCTAATCTATGTCACCGTCGACCAGGCGAACGGCGGCATTGTTCGCGATATCAGTCACGAAGGCATCGGGGTGCAGGTGGTGGCTGCGGTTCGTCCGCTGCAGCAATTGAGCGTGCGTTTCGAATTATTCCACCCGCGTGTGCGCGTGGAAACCCTGGGCGAGGTCACGTGGGCAACGCGCTCCGGACAGTGCGGCATCCGCTTCCTCGACATCTCGCCAAGGATGGCGCGCCAGATCGATGAATGGATTTTCGGGAACCTGCTCGAAGGGTTTGCACTGCATTCTGAGCGGGCGGGCTCCCTGTTTGCCGGATCAGCGTTTGCCGAATCCCCCTCGGCGTTGCTCGACGCGGATGCGGGCGAGGAATACGATGGGTTGATGGTTTCCGCGGCTCCTGTCAACGTTATCGAGTTGCCGATGAGGCGCGATCCCTTGGAACCGGCTCAAGCGCGCGATGACAGTACCGAGACTCGTCCCCCGGCATTGTCTGAATTAGACTGGCTCTCGCAGCCGCTTTCCGGTCGTGGACTCATCTGGACCATCAATACCCTGGTGATGGTGGCAGCTCTCCTACTGTTCGCATTGGTTTTTCTCTCGATCACTGGTGAACCTCCACGATGGCCGCTAGCGGTGGCGGGCGCAACCGCAGTTTTTGTCGCCGTGCTGTATTGGGGATTCTTTCAGCTATTTGGAGGAGCAAGCCCCGGTGCAAGATTAGCCCGCATGGCCGGATGGGATCTTGAGGAAAACGAGGAAGCGACAGACACTCGCTTTCGCTGAAGCCTCTGGCGCCCGATGCCTGTTAATTCGCAAAATACTGCTGCGCCAGCCAAAGCTGCAGCGTTCGCTGCTGTTGCGCCGCCAGCTTCACGAAGCGGACACCAAGATTTCCGCGCTTGTCCTGCCACGCGATTTCAGCCTTTGCCTTCAATCGCATCCTGGCGCCGGGGAGCTCGAATGAAACTTGCAGCGCCTTCGCGGTCGCGACGAGATCAGTGGTGTGAATCTGCATGCCACCCTGGCTTAGGTTGACGAGGTACGCGTCCATCGCTTTGCGTCCCTTGCAGCTCAACGAGACCGGCACTTCCAGACCGGTGCGGTGATACCGCAGACGTCCGTCGAGGATCATGTTGCGCGCCGCGGAAAGCGTGCGCACGGCCTGTTCCACAGAAATCGGCTTCTCGAAGGCAAACAGCGCTCCGGTTTCATCCAGGCTGTGCTGACACTGCGGCCCGCCCATGATGACCAGCGGAATTGTTCGCGGCTGTCGTTCCGCGCTTTGCAGTTCGCGCAGGAATTGGGAGCTGCCATTCAGATCGCAGTCCACGATGAGAGCGTCGATCTTCGACTTCGCTAGCCGGGCTAGAGCCCGCTGGGGTTCGTTTTCCACGGCAACGTCCATCTGCAGACCGCCGAGGATGCATTCCAGAACACTGACTTCCTGCCAGTCGCGCGAAACCACCATCGAGGAAAGTGTCATGTCCTCACTCTAGCCATGTTGGTAATCGGGCCGTAGATAACTAACGTAATGGCGGCATCCGGCTCTCGGCTTTCGGAAGTGCTATCGACGAAAGGGCCACTATCGAGCTGCTCATCGGGCTTTGAGTGTAAAGGCCTGTCACTGACAATTGGGCCGACGTTATACTCCTTTCCATACAGTCCACCGGTCCCAAGGCCATGCCACTTCTTGAACCGGCTAGCGGCGTTTCGCAGTCGCAACGGCGTTTCGACCGAATTGCTCCAACTGTCCTTGCGCTCGCTGGGATTGCACTCGGGTGTTTCTTTGCAATCCAGTTAACGCACATCCCCTCGGGGTATGTCGCATCGTATGTGACCCTGTCTGTTGTCGCGTCAACGGCGCTCCTCGGACTTCTCGGAGCCATACTCCTCCTTCACTGGCGCACGCACCGACTGGGCGTAGGCTTAATAGTGGCGGGGCTACTCACGTTAGCTGCATACGAACTGGGGTGGAGAGTGCTATTGAAGTTGGATCGCATTCCTTGGCATCCGCCTGCAATTCAACTGGTCGCTGGACAGCGGGCAAGGGTGATAATTCGGTTTCGGAGTGGCATGACACAACAGCAGGTCAATGACTTTGTGTCTTCAAAGTTGTCGTTTCTACCGGATTGGGCTGACTCGCTGGCAGGCTTACCGGCAAGCGAAACAAACGGGCAGTTGGGCTTGACGCTGACTGTCAGCGTTACCGCCTATGGTGGCGGGCGGTCCGCCGTGGGGAGCAGGATGCTTGCTGAGAACGTTAGCGGCTTTATGGTCGCGATGCGCCGCGATCCCAGAGTTTCGGCTGTGGAACTGCAGAACCATCCCTAATGCCGTGAATTGATGATAAATCGCCTTAACACTCAATGACCAGCGGTCAAAACGTGTAATCGCCATCTGATTACATCAGCTATCATGTGACAGTTGCCAAGGATCTGCTAGCGCTACGAACTTAAGTCTGCTTTGGGGGACCGCTATGAGCATGGCATCAACGTGTCTTCTCCTCCCACAAAAGACTTCTGTTGCCACCGAGGGTCCGAGGCCCCGCAAGTGGCGGATCCGGGTAATGCATTCGACCGGCTTGGTTGCCATCAGTATTGCACTCGCCAGTTGCGGCGGCGGATCGGGCGGCCAATCGAAACAGCAATCTCAGGCGCAGTTTTTCGTGGAGCCGAACCCGCAGGCGCCGCTGATCATGCCGGGAAGTTCGCAGCAACTTCCGATCACAGTGCTGCCTGTTCTCGGTAGCAGGTGGAACGGGACGGTGGACGTCACTATTACGGGACCCTCGGGAGTAACGGTGTCGCCGAGCACGTTTTCCGTGAACACGACGCAGAGCAACGGAAACACCGTGGCCCTGGCCGCAGCCAATCCCTTAGCGAGTGGCGTATACACGTTCACTGTCAGGGGCACGAGCGGGGGCATGACCGCCACCGCTCTTCTTGCGGTTGCAGTAGTCCAGCCGCCACCGGTTCCGACACCACTGCAAGCGAACATTCTGTATAGTTTCACATCCCAGGAGGGAAATCCGGCCGGTCCGTTAGTGGCTGACAGCGCTGGCCATCTGTACGGCGTGGCAGGTTTGGAGATATACAAACTCTCTTATGTGAATGGGGCGTGGCAAGAGAGTGTGCTTTACACCTTTCCTCAGGTGGATACCGGACCGGAGCCATACGGTTCCTTGGTAATCGATTCTTCGGGCAATTTGTATGGCGTGACTGCGGAAGGAGGATCCACCAATTGCGGTCCTCCGGGTTGTGGAATGGTGTACGAGCTTAGTCCAACGGCATCGGGCTGGCAACCCACGATCCTATACAGCTTCTTGGGCGGTGCCGACGGCTATGAGCCCGGCCCTGGGTTGGTAATGGACAAGGCTGGGAACATCTACGGAACGACGCGATATGGCGGCTATTCCGGAGGTCCCTGCATCAGCGGGGGGTGCGGCACGGTGTTCACCTTAACTCAATCCCAAGGGGACTGGCAGCACACAGTCATTTACACGTTTCAGGGCCTGACAGAAGGCTTCACGCCCAACACCGTTCTGATTTTGGACCAGCAAGGAAACCTCTACGGCACGTCCGAAGGTGAGGGATATCAATCCTCCGGACAGGGCGGAAATTCGACTTGCTTTGACGGATGCGGGACCGTTTTCGAACTGACGAAATCTGGAGGCGGATGGCAGGAACAAACGATCTACAGCTTCGTCGGTATTGGAACCGATGGAGCGGATCCGACCGGCGTTGTTATGGATTCGACGGGCAATCTGTACGGAGCCACCAACATCGGAGGGTTCACCAACATGCAGTGTGGCGGCTCGATTGGGAACGTGTTCGAACTCAGTGCGGGAGGAGGCAGTTGGAACATCACCCAGCTTTCTTATTTTCTAGGTTGCGACTTTGGCTCCGGGCCTCTGAATCTGATTCGTGACTCCATTGGGAATCTGTATGGCGTGGCAGAGGGAGGGGTTCCGGGCTGCGCATTCGACTTGGGATGCGGCGTGGTATTTAAGCTGTCCCAGACGGGACAAGAGTGGGACATGACTGAGGTTGACGATTTTCCGGGTGGCGCTGGTGGTGATACTCCGTGGGCCGTGACGCTGGTTGGAGGCAAGCTGTATGGAGTAACCACGCAGGGAGGCGCATCTGGTTCAGGGACGGTCTTCGAGATTACGCCTTGACGCACTGTCATAGACAATTCGATTTGTTAGCTGGGGACTCTGGGCTGTGGCGAAGATTTTGTCGCAGACTGTTGATAAATCCCTGATTACACTCACAACAGGGTTCCAGGAAACGATGGCTGCTTGAGTTTTGTCAATTCGTTGACGGAATTCTTCCTCTCGTCGACACTTCTAAAATCCGGCGCTCGTACTTACTTCCCCCGATACCACTCCACCGTGCGCCGCAGGCCTTCCTCAAAATCTACTTTGGTTTTGTAACCGAGACCGGCTTCGGCCTTCGAGATGTCGGCGAGGGAATGTTTGATGTCGCCGCCGCGCTCCGGGCCATACCTGGGCTGTCCGGCATAGGACGTCAGACTTTGCAGCATCTTGAATGTTTCATTGAGGGTGATTCTGCGTCCCGTGGCAACATTGAAGACTTGTCCCGCAGCCTGGGCTGCGGGCGCTTTGCAGGCCAGCAGATTCGCCTCGACTGCGTTGTCGATGTAAGTGAAGTCGCGACTCTGCTCGCCGTCGCCGAAGATGGCGGGCTGTTCGCCATGCAGCATCTGGGTGATGAACTTCGCCAGCACGCCCGAATAGGGCGACGATGGATCCTGCCGCGGCCCGAAGATGTTGAAGTACCGCAAGGCCACGGTCTCGAGCTGGTAGCAGCGGTAAAAAGAAATCATGTAGTGCTCGCTCGCCAGCTTGGCCACGGCATAGGGCGAAATCGGATCGGGCTTCATGGCTTCGTGCTTCGGCAGCGTCGGTGTGTCGCCGTACGCGGAAGACGACGCCGCATACACCACGCGCTTTACTTTTGCATCGCGCGCCGCCACCAGGACGTTGACCGTGCCGTCGATGTTGGCCCGGTTGCTGCCCAGCGGGTCCAGGACGGATTTGGGTACGGAAGGAATCGCGGCCTGATGCAGGACGAAGTCCACTCCGGCGCAAGCCTTGTGCATCGCTTCCAGGTCGAGAATGTCAGCCTCGCGGAAGTCGATGCGATCCAATATTTCCGCGATATTTTCCCGGTTGCCGGTTGAAAAGTTGTCGACGCCGCGCACCTTCTCGCCGCGAGAAAGCAGCGCCCGAGCCAGCGACGATCCGATAAAGCCGCCTATGCCAGTAATGAGATAGAGAGCCATGCCCTTTCATCATAGCGAAGGGAACAGACTTCGAGCGTAAGAGAATTGGTTCCAGCGGCATCCGAAACTGGGAATGCGAGACACTGCGAAATCTGCGACAGGCCGGCCATGGCTTCACTGGCGGCCGGGGCAAACGCCTTCACCGCTTTATATCGAGGTTCTGACTCTGGCGCAGGATTTTAAGAAAGTCTTCCCGCATCAGCATCTGGCGGTTTTCGAAGAACTCAGTGAGCGCCCGCACCGCCGCAGCGGGATCAGCGATCACAGGCGCCCCCGTGCCCCGTGCCCCGCCGGGGGGAAGCGATGAGGACATTCGAGGTCCCATGACGATAGTCGTCCGAGAGATTGTGCTCAGCAGTCCTCTCAATTGCTCCAGGTTCTGCTCCGACATTTCCACGAAAGCGATTCCCATGCCGAGATAGGGGTAGTTCACGCGAACGTTGCCCTCGGTCTCTACTCGGAAGCCGTTGGCTTCCAGTTTCATGTGCAGAATAGTTCCCACCGGATAAGTGGCCTGCGCTTCCACGTAACAGCCATGAAGGCTCACGTCGCTGAAGGTAGCCCAAGTCCGAACTTCGCGGCCGTCCTCGCGCAGTTCGGCGCTTCCTTCGCACTTGTAGCGTGGGCTGCGCCGCTTTT
>CABDXO010000326.1_pt1 | contig 6972 bp, 5 predicted proteins | sample 3421281 | NCBI WGS metagenome assembly CABDXO01 (sample SAMEA5534326, study PRJEB31848) | metagenome | biome: tundra; feature: field; material: soil | place: USA | collected 2013-05 | depth 0.15 m
CCCTACGTCTTCGCCGAGTGGAAGGAGCGCACCGTCGCCTTCGACTACCACGTCGATGTCGATCGGCACTACTACAGCGTGCCGCACGCGCTGGTGGGCCACACGGTGTGGGCGCGCTTTACTGCCACCACGGTGGAGGTGTTCTTCAGGAGCGAGCGCGTGGCCAGTCACGTGCGCTCCTACCAGCGCGGCGCGCACACGACATTACCCGAGCACATGCCGAAGTCTCACCGGGCGCATGCCGAGTGGTCCCCGAAGCGCTTGATCCAGTGGGGAACGACGATCGGCCTGCACACCGGCGCGGTCGTCGAGCACCTGCTGCGCTCAAAGCCCCATCCCGAGCAGGGATATCGAGCCTGCCTCGGACTTCTGGCGCTCGGTCGCCAGTACGGCGAAGAGCGCTTGGAGGCCGCCAGCGCGCTGGCGGTGCATCTGGGCAGTCCCACGCGCAAGAGCGTGAAGTCGATCCTGGAGAGCGGCCGGGATCTGCGCCGCTCGAACCAGACCGAACCGCTCGACCTCGAGTTACCGGCGCACGGCAATGTGCGCGGACCCGGTTATTACCACTGACGATCCTAGACCATCACAAACGGAGCACACCATGTTGACCAATCCAACGATCGAGACGCTCAAGAGCCTGAAGTTGCACGGCATGATCGAAGCCCTCGAGGAGCAGCAGCAAACCCCCGCCATCCAGGGGCTGTCCTTCGAGGAGCGCATCGCGCTCATCGTCGATCGCGAGCGGCTCTACCGCAACAACCAGCGACGCACGCGGCTGCTGCGCGGTGCGCACCTGAAGGTGGCCGCGGCCTGCGTCGAGGACATCAACTACAAAGCCGCCCGCGGGCTCGACAAGCGACAGATCGCAACGCTCGCCAGCGGTGAGTGGATCCGTCGCGCCCAGAACTTGCTCATTACCGGTGCGACCGGTTCGGGAAAAACCTGGTTGGCTTGCGCGCTGGCGCAGCAGAACTGTCGCCAGGGCGCATCCGTGCTCTACTGGCGCGTACCGCGACTGATCGAAGAACTACGCGTCGCGCACGGCGATGGCAGCTACATCAAGTTCCTCAAGACGACCGCAAAGGCCTCACTCATCGTCCTGGACGACTGGGGTCTGACCGCACTCTCCACACAAGATCGGGCCGATCTGCTCGAAATCCTCGATGACCGCGTCAATGCCGGCTCGACACTGATCGCCAGCCAACTGCCCGTGGACACCTGGCACGCGTACCTGGGCGAGCCGACCCTGGCCGATGCAATCCTGGACCGCCTGGTGCATCACAGTCATCGCATCGAGCTGAAAATCCCCGGCGAATCCATGCGCAAGTCACGCGAGCAGGTGGAGGTATGAACACCGCCAGCGCGTGCGCAACTCGCAAATCCGGCGGTATCAGACCCAAGGGGCACCCCTCGATCGCCGCTCCTGGGGCTTCCTATGCGTTCGATTTTATCCCGGTCGCACCCAAAACCAGAAATCTGCCGCTTCCGCGGCAGACTGCGCTGCGTTCTCGAACGTTGATAAAGAAAGCCAAATTAGGAAACTCAGCCCATCACGCCGGCACTCGCACGCTCGCTTGACGGATCGTGAACACCTGAAGTAGAAATGCAATCTCCAGCTGCCCACTCCACGCACCGTTCACCATCGCGTGGAATCACTGTTCACGATCGCTGGAATACGCACTAGGCTCGTCGAGACATTGGTGACCGCCTGGATGACCGGAGGAATCGCCCATTTGAACTCAGCGGCCGTGTTTATATATCGCTGTTGTTTTGGGGTTGGCTGTGGGGCATCTGGGGAATGCTGCTCAGCATTCCCGTCATCGTCATCGTTAAGGTCGTGTCGCAGCGTGTGGAGCAGTTGCACCCGATGGCAGAATTGCTGGGGATTGATTCGTCTAATGGCGAGCGCCCCGCAGCGCACGCATCGGTCTGCGTGCGGATGATTGAAGCCCGAACGTGCCTTGGATTGCGGGCGCAGGGAGCCAGGCCTTCCGCTACTTTTTCCCCTTTCCGGGGTGATTCCACTTCTTGGCGTTCTCGGCGAACTGCGCGCGCTTGGCGTAGACGCCGCCCTTCGATTTCTCCTTCGCGATGTCGGCCTCGGTGATCTTGGCCCCAGATGCCTTACCGACGTCCTTGTGAAGTCTATCTTTCTTCAGGTGCAGTTTCATGGGTACGCGTACCATTGCATCTTCCTCGCTGGTTGAGTAACTGCTTTCTCGCGTCGGTAGTGGTTGATGAAAAAAAGACTATCCATACCGTCTTCAACATTGGTAGTGAAAGGCGTGGCTTTGAGTGCGCGCCGAAGCTCAATTTAGCACTGTGTCTCGTGATTCGCGGTCCATTCTCGCGTGTCGCTCTGGATGTCGCCAGATCGTCGTGCGACTCGCCCGCATTCTGTCGAAGCCGCAGACTCCCAACATGCGGGACGCCTCCCGATAAGGCATCCGCGCACCCAGTTCGGCGAACAGGAACCGAACTTCTGGAGTCGTCTGGGGTGGAATGAGGACTCCCAGCGGGAAGAAGGATGCCGGATGCCCCTGTTCCACCTCGCAGGCACAGGTGCGAATTCGGCGCCCTCGGAAGCGATAGGCGCCGAACACGGTCTGAACACACTTCGTTCGCACGTCCTTGAATTGTCGCCGCCGGCCGCAATCCGGGCAAGCGCGGAAGCAGAGCGTGTAAAGGTGAACCTGGTTCGCGATCACCTGGCATTCAATGCCACGTAGCAACTGGCGACCTTCCTGCAGCGTGAGACCGACCCCCTCAGGCCGCACGTCAGTCATTGAGCGGTTGATCGTCCCGATCTGCCGCACCTGCGGCTCTCCGCCGTCGGGCGTAAATTCGAGCTTAATGGTCCAGCGCACGGTGATCTCCAAGAAGCGGCTTTGGCGGAACTCTAAGCCCAATACCCCCACATACGTGACACTCCCATCTACTTCTGGAATCCACAGGCGTACCCGCAGCCGTTGACGAAGACTGCGCATAAACCTCTCGACAGAACATAAATTGCCCTCTCCGGAGCTCGCCCGCGTAATTGTGCGCCTCACTAGCGAGCAACCGGGCCTCGACGCGATCTTTGTCGTCGAGGCGTCACCCGATCTGTTGATTCGGTCTCGATGTCGCTTCGTTTCAGCAAATAATCCAGGCCACCGACTCGAAACCATCGATACCCGTACGCCTCGAGCATGAACCGGTGCTTCCCTCCGGCCTTCGCCTGGCTGTGATCTTCGGACAACAAGTTCACCAACAGCCGACTGCTTTCCCCTGCAATCCCGACGGACAGCGAAACCTCTCGGGGCGTTGACGCGAGATTGTGAACGAAGAGCACCGAGTTGTTTCGCCAGTCATACCGAATCGCCAGAACGGACACATCACGAGTCGTTAGTATTTCGAAGTCGCCCCAGCCGACTTCCGGCACTTCCTTACGCATTCTGATGATGCGTTCCGTCCAGTTGAGCATTGAGTTAGGGTCCCGGCGCTGCTGGGCTGCGTTCACATGTTCATAGCCACAGGGGCCCACGCTGATAACAGGCGAGATGGGCTTCTTGCTTTTGGTGAAACCTGCATTAGGCTCGGTCGACCATTGCATCGGCGTTCGAGCACACTGCCGTTCCGGGAGCGCGAGGTTGTCTCCCATGCCTAACTCGTCTCCGTAGCGAAGAACCGCCGTGCCTGGAAGCGTAAACATCAAGCTGTAGGCAAGCTCGATTCGCCGGCGGTCGTTTTCGAGCATAGGAGCAAGGCGACGCCTGATGCCACGATCATAGAGCTGCATCGCGGGCTCCGGCCCGAAGGCTTTGAAAACTGTTGTCCGTTGCTGCTTAGTCAGACGTCCGAGATCGAGCTCGTCATGGTTGCGCAGAAACATACCCCATTGCGCAGTCTTGGGACGGGGCTTGGTTGCCTTGAGCGCTTTCTGTAGCGGCCGCGCATCGCTTGCCGCGAGCGCGTAAAAGAGATTTTGATTCACCTGAAAGTTGAACATCATGTGCATTCGATCGCCTGCGCCCCCGAAATATTCCATATCGGTGTCCGGAAGAACATTCGCCTCGGCCAGAATGATGGCGTCGCCCTGGCGCCATTGCAGAAATTCCCGCATCATGCGCAACATGTCGTATTGCTCGACCGGGTTGCGCACCTGCGGACCTTTTGTCGCTATCACGAACGGGACGGCGTCCATCCGAAAGCCCGAGACACCGAGCTGAATCCAAAAACCCATGATCTTCAGAATTTCCGCTTGTACGTGCGGGTTGGAGGTATTCAAATCGGGTTGAAAGTCATAGAAACGGTGAAAATACCAGGCGCGAGCGACCGAATCGTAACTCCAGGTCGATTTCTGCACGCCCGGAAACGCCATTCCCTTATTCGAGCCACGCGGTTTCTTTTTCGACCAAACGTACCAGTCGCGATACATTGATTTAGGATTGCGCCGCGCCTCCATAAACCAGGGATGCTGATCCGACGTATGGTTCGCCACAAGGTCGATGATGACCCGGATTCCCCGCTGCTTGGCGGCATGCGTGAATTCGACGAAATCACCAAGCGTTCCGTAGCGCGCATCGACCTCGTAGTAGTTCGAAACATCGTAGCCGTCGTCACGACAGGGAGAGGCTTGGAAGGGCATCAGCCATATGGCTGTGACGCCGAGCCCGCTAAGATAGTCGAGCCGACGCATGAGCCCGGCGAAATCTCCCACTCCATCACCATTGGCATCCATGTAAGTGGCCACGGAGAGGCAATAGATGACCGCATTCTTGTACCAGAGATCGTTGATCATGAGGACGGTACGCCTTAGCCTGCCGAGAGCGCAACGATCAAACCTTCGTTTGCACGCAAGCCTAAATTAGTTGTGGCCACTTCGTCCTGCCGGTCCAGATAAGTCGAAACCAGGGTGCGTCCTTCCATCCCAGGCGATCCCAAAAAGAGAGCGCAAGGCTTTCCGCCGAGATTGAGCGCAATCAGGATACGCTCATCCGGCGTGTGGCGGACGTACGCAAGCAAGTCCCCGCTCGCGGCAAGCGGCTCATACTCTCCGATTGAGATGGCCGGATGCGATCTGCGCAACTTAAGGAGACGCCGGTACAAGGCCAGAAAGGAAGACGGGTCATCGCCCTCTGCCCTTACATTCACTACTGCATAGTCGTCCGAGATCGGCAACCACGGCTCTCCAACGGTAAATCCCGCGTAGATCGATCCGTCCCATTGCATAGGTGTCCGGCATGGATCTCTCCCGAGGCCCACATCCCGCACGTTTTTCTCAAATGGGTCTTGCACGCGATCTGCGGGGATGGACACATTGGCCATACCAAGCTCATCGCCGTAGTACATGGTCGGCGTCCCACGCAGCGTGAGAAGCAACATCGCAGCGACCCGCGCCTGCGGCACACCCACGCGCGAAGCTATGCGAGGGTTATCATGGTTGCCCAATACCCAATTCGGCCAACCGCCCCGCGGCAATGCGTCCTCGTACCGATCTATCAAAGCGGCGATGCCACGCGCCTCCCACGCGCTTTGCAGCAGCTGGAAATTGAACGGCAGGTGTGCGCCATCGAGATTGGCACCGTAATAAGCCATGAGCTTGTCAAGAGGAAGATAGATTTCACCAATCAGGACGCGATTGTCGAATTCATCGACCACTCTGCGCAGTCCAGACACGACGGCCTGCACTTCCGGCCTGTCGGTAGTGTACAGCGGGATCTGACTGTGATTAGGGGGCATCCCAGGCTTGTAATCGGGATTCGGTGGGTTGTCACGCCACTGATCATCCTTGATGAGAAGCCACACCACATCCACCCGAAAACCATCGACTCCTTTATTCAGCCAGAAACGCAGCACCTGATGCATTGCCGTGACAACCTCGGGGTGACGCCAATTGAGATCTGGCTGTTCCTTCAGAAACGCATGGTAATAGTACTGCTCTGTAGGCTCGTCCCACTGCCAAGCACTGCCGCCAAAGTTGCTCAGCCAATTGTTGGGCGGACCTCCACCGGCAGCCGCATCGCGCCAAAGGTACCAATCGCGTTTCGAGCTGTGGCGGCTGGATCGTGAGGCCTTGAACCACGGATGCTCGTCGGAGGTGTGGTTCGGCACGAAATCCAGGATCAGCTTCATGCCTCGCCGCTTGATCTCCATGAGCAAATCGTCGAAATCCGCAAGTGTGCCAAATATCGGATCGATGTCCGTGTAATCAGAGACGTCATAGCCGAAGTCGGCCATCGGCGACGGATATATCGGTGATAGCCACAGAGCATCGGCCCCAAGCGAGGCGCAATAGTCCAGACGCTCCAGAATTCCGCCCAGATCTCCGATCCCGTCGCCGTTGGCGTCGCGGAACGAGCGCGGATAGATTTGATAGATCACGCCACGTTGCCACCAATTATCTGTCATTCGCAATACTTCGCGGGAACTCACTAAGTGCCATGGCGAAACTTTACGCGCTGCGCAAGGGCGGCGCCAGAAATCTCGCTGGAGCATGAGCAAGCGACCCTCAGGCAGGTATAGCGAATTGACTGCTCCCTGAGCAGGTCCGTAGGCAACGTCAGCTTAAGTTTTCTGCTTCGCCGCATTGTGGCGACGGGCGGCACAAGCTGAACCGCAAAAGGGCGGATAGATTGTTGAAATTCGTTAAAACCATGCCGGTCAAGGTTGAAACACGGGTCAACCACAGCTTTTGGCCAGAATTCGTAAACGCCCCTTAGGGGCCTCGCCTTGATTTGCGTGCCAAAAGTAATGGCATGGACGTCCCTGCTTTATACGGCATCAGTTGTGCCAAAGTGGAAGTGTCAAGCAACCACTTTAACCAGCAGGAGCGTCCACGATGAACATTACCCAGGTTGGGATCGATTTGGCAAAGCTAGTTTTTCAAATCCACGGGGTCGATGCGCGAGGTAAGGTCGCATTGCGCAAGCAATTGAAGCGTTCCCAGGTCGGTACGTTTTTCGCTCAGCTGGCGCCATGCGTCATTGGGAT